>Ga0131853_10014983_pt1 | contig 14190 bp, 10 predicted proteins | sample TergutLab28metaG_FD_92764 | JGI IMG/M metagenome (GOLD analysis project Ga0131853, IMG submission 92764) | Labiotermes labralis P1 segment gut microbial communities from Petit-Saut dam, French Guiana - Lab288 P1 (version 2) (version 2) | ecosystem: Host-associated > Arthropoda: Insects >... | reverse complement strand
TGCGCCTGCAGCACGATCCCGAGGTTGTAATGGCTTTCAGCGAAGTCGGGGCGAATCGCGAGCGCGTAACGGTACGCCGCTTCCGCTTCCTGCAGACGCCCGAGCTTTTCGAGGATCGTACCGAGCGTGTTGTGCGCATCAGCGTTTCGTGGCTGCAACGCCAGCGCCTGGCGGCACACGAGATCCGCGTCGATATAGCGTTCGCGCTGCCTCAATACGTTCGCGAGATTGTTCAGCGCAAGCGGATATTGCGGACGTATCGCCAGCGCCTGCCGATACGCCGCTTCGGCCTCGGGCAGACGGCCCAACGCCTTCAGCACGTTGCCCAGATTGTGCTGCGATTCCGCATGCGCGGGCTGAATCGTCAACGCGCGGCGATACCCGGCCTCGGCGTCCTGCAAACGATTCGTCGCCTGCAACACGAGCGCGAGGTTGTAGCAGGCTTGCAGATACTCGGGATGCAGCGCGAGCGCCTGACGAAATGCGTCCTCGGCCTCCTGCAAGCGGCCGAGACGCTGCAACATCACGCCGTGATTGTTGTGCGCCTCGGCGTTATCGGGGTGCTGATCGCGCACCTCCCGATAGAGCCGCTCCGCGTCGGCCGCCGACAACTCGCTCATTCGGACGACGATTGTTCGAGCAGCTTCATCACCCGCGCGACCTGCTCGCTCACGGACTCGCCGCCGTTCACGCGCAGCGCCGGCGCCACCGGCACTTCATAAGGGCTGTTAATCCCGGTCATGTTCGGGATCTCGCCCTTGCGCGCCTTCTTGTAGAGCCCCTTCGGATCGCGCGCCTCGCAGACTTCGAGCGGCGTGCTCACGTGAATCTCGATGAAGTCGTGCTCGCCGATCAACTGCCGCGCCGCCTCTCGCTCCTGCCGGAACGGCGAAATAAACGCGGTCATCACGATGAGCCCGGCGTCCATCATCAGCTTCGCGACTTCGGCGATGCGGCGGATGTTCTCTACACGATCGGCGTCGGTAAACCCGAGATCGCGATTCAGGCCCTGCCGGACGTTATCGCCATCGAGAATATAAGTCCGCTGCCCTTGCGCATGCAGCGCCTGTTCGAGCGCATTCGCAAGCGTCGACTTCCCGGAGCCAGAAAGGCCCGTGAACCAGATCACGCGCCCCTTATGTCCGTTCAACCGCTCACGGTCCGCGCGCACGATGTTCAGCGCCTGACGATGCACGTTCTGCGCGCGACGCAGGTTATGGCGGATCATCCCCGCCGCCACCGTGGCGTGCGTGAAGCGGTCCACCAGAATAAAACCGCCGAGCGTATGCGAGCGCGCGTAGGCGTCGAACACCACGGGTTTGCTGAGCGCGAGATTGCACACGGCGATGTCGTTCAGCCCCAGTTGCCGGCACGACTCGTGCGCCATCGTATTCACGTCGACGCGATGCTTGATCGTCGTGATCGACGCCCCCGCCCACTGGCTCGCGAGCTTGAGGTCATACGCGCGCCCGGTCAGGCCGGCGTCTTCGTGCATCCACACGATCGTCGCTTCGAACTGATCGGTTATCTCCAGCGGATCGGCCTCGCTCGAAATCACGTCGCCGCGCGACGCGTCGATCTCGCGGTCGAGCACGAGCGTCACCGCGTCGTCCTTCTCAGCGCGCGGCAAGTCGCCGTTCATCGTCACGATCCGCTGCACGGCGGCGCTCTGCCCCGACGCGGTCACCCGCACGCGATCGCCGGGCGCGACGCTGCCCGATGAAATCGTCCCGCAAAAGCCGCGAAAATCCGCGTTCGGGCGATTCACGCTCTGCACCGGAAACACGAACGGGCCCGCTTCGGGCGGCCGGATGTCGATGGTCTCCAGATAGCCCATCAGCGTCGGGCCCTGATACCAGCGCGTATGCGCCGAGCGCGCGGTGATGTTGTCGCCCTTGAGCGCCGAGAGCGGAATCGGCGTGATGCTCTCGAAGCCGAGCACCTGGGCGTATTCGGCGAACGTCTGCGAGATCTTGTCGAACACCTCGCGGCTGTAGTTCACGAGGTCCATCTTGTTGACCGCCAGCACCACGTGCCGGATGCCGACGAGCGACACGAGATACGCATGACGACGCGTCTGCGCGAGCACGCCCGCGCGCGCATCGACGAGCAGCACCGCCACGTCCGCCGTCGAGGCGCCCGTCACCATGTTGCGCGTGTACTGTTCGTGTCCCGGCGTATCGGCGACGATGAACTTGCGCTTCGGCGTCGAGAACAGCCGATACGCGACGTCGATCGTGATGCCCTGTTCGCGCTCGGCCGCGAGGCCGTCGACGAGCAGCGCGAAGTCGATCTCGTCGCCCTGCGTGCCGTAGCGTTTCGAATCGGCCTGCAGCGCCGCGAGCTGGTCGTCGAAAATCTGCCGCGATTCCCACAGCAGGCGGCCGAGCAGCGTGCTCTTGCCGTCGTCCACGCTGCCGCAGGTGATGAAGCGCAGCAGGTCCTGACTGGCCTGCTGTTCGAGCCATTCTTCGAGCGTCGCCGGGGTTGCCTGGTTAGCGCTCGCGTCCGTGCGATTCACGGCCTTCTGTTGTTTGGTCGTCGTTTTCATCAGAAGTAGCCCTCCTGCTTCTTGCGCTCCATGCTGCCCGCGCCATCGCTATCGATCTTGCGGCCCTGGCGCTCCGACTGGCGCGCATTCACGAGTTCGAGCAGGATGTCCTCGAGCGTCGCCGCCGAGGACTCCACCGCCCCCGTCAGCGGATAACAGCCAAGCGTGCGAAAACGCACGTTACGCACTTCGATCTGCTCGCCGGGCACGAGGCGGCAGCGTTCGTCGTCGACCATCATGATCATGTCGGGGCGCACCACCACCGCACGCGGACGCGCGAAATAGAGCGGCACCACCGGAATGCCTTCCTCGTAGATGTATTGCCAGATGTCCAGTTCGGTCCAGTTCGAAAGCGGGAACACGCGCATGCTTTCGTCGGGCCGCTTGCGCGTGTTGTAGAGATTCCAGAGTTCGGGCCGCTGGTTTTTCGGGTCCCACCGATGGCTCGCAGTCCGAAACGAAAAGATGCGCTCCTTCGCGCGCGACTTCTCCTCGTCGCGGCGTGCGCCGCCGAACACCACGTCGAAGCCGTACTTGTCGAGCGCCTGTTTCAGACCTTCGGTCTTCGTGATGTCGGTGTGCAAGGCCGAGCCGTGATCGAACGGGTTGATGTCCTTTTCGATGGCCTCGGGGTTCGTGTGCACGAGCAGTTCCATGCCGCTTTCGCGCGCCATGTAGTCGCGAAACGCGTACATCTCCTGGAACTTCCAGCGCGTGTCGACGTGCAGCAGCGGGAACGGCGGCTTCGCGGGATAGAACGCCTTGCGCGCGAGATGCAGCATCACGCCGCTGTCCTTGCCGATCGAATAGAGCATGGCCGGGTTGCGCGCCTCGGCCGCCGCTTCGCGGATGATGTGGATGCTCTCGGCTTCCAGGCGTTGCAGATGCGGCGAGAGGCGCCGCCGCGGCGCGCCGCTGCCCTGGATCTCCAGTTCGCGCGCGAGCACGGGGCGCCAGGCCTGCAACGGGATGTCGATGTCCGGGGCCGCCGGAGCCTCTGGGTCATCACGCAGATGCGCGACGAGTTCGCCGTGCGGGAACACCGCGACCGGTTTGCCGATCTCGCGCTGCAATTCGCCGAGCGCCGCGCGGATCGCGCCGGTCTCCACCGCCGCGAGCGGCCGCCAGTAGCGCGCACCGCGTGCGTCGTTCGCGTGCAGGCACGGTTTGCCGCCCGGCAGCGCGGCCAGTTGCGCGAACAGCACCCGTTCGCGGCGGCTGCGTGCGCGTTCGAGCGCCCAGTTCAGCACCAGCGCGTTCGGCGCGCGGCCGAGTTCGTCGCGCAGTTGCGGTGCGTCCAGTTCGGCGGGCAGCAGGCCCATTTCGTGGAGCCGGCGCTCGGCCGTACGCTTGCTGTCCGCACGCCCCGCGCTGCAGAGCTGCGCGTGGGCGAGTTCGGTGGTCCATGCCTGCTCGGCATCGAGTCCCGCGAAGTCGATTGGGTTCATATGTCGCAATTTGGGCGAGATGCCCGATCAAAATGAAAAATCCGCACCACCCCATGATGATACGGATTTTTCCTTTCAACCGCACAAATTGCGACAGAATTCAGGGCTTATTCTCAGCTTAGCCCCGTCTGGCGGGTCAACGCAGTTGCTTCACCGCGTCGTACACAAGCGAGAAAAACTCGTTCGCATGGTCGGAATTGAGCCAGCGCACGATCAGCGCGAGCCGCACGGTCGGGTCGATCCACATGAACGAGCTGCCCGCGCCCACGCCGAAGAATCCGGTGTCCGGCACGCCCGGGAACATCTTGCGCCCCGTGTTGAGCCACACGAGAAAGCCGTAATAGGGCGCGATCGCGCACGGCTTCTGCATGCGCGCGATCCATTCGCTCGACAGCACCTGGCGTCCCGCCACCCGGCCTTCGTCGAGCAGCATCTGCGCGATCTTCAACTGGTCGTTCGCGCTGATCGACATGCCGCCGCCCCAGTGCGTGCCGCCCGGCACCGACTGCACGCGGCGCCCGCCGATCTCCACCCACGCGTTGTCGTAGCCGGCCCAGTTCCATGTGTCGCTGAGTCCGCACGGACCCGCGATCGCCTCGCGGAACACTTCCGGCAGCGGCTTGCCGAACAGATGCAGCAGCGCGAGCGAAAGCTGGTTGATCCGCACGTCGTTGTATTCCCAGTACGTGCCGGGCGTCTGCGCCGGCCGCAGGTCGCCCTTCTTGCCGTCCGGCGGCGTGCCGAACGTGACCGCGCGGTAGTGATCGGCCTGGTCGGAGAGGCCGAAGCACTCGCCGCGCCATTCGCTCGTCTGCTGCAGCAGTTGCGTCCACGTGATGGGCGCGTTGTGCGGATCGTCGAAGCCGATGCCCGGCACACGCGCGCGCACCGGTTCGTCGAGATCGGGCAGCAGGCCGCGATCGTGCGCGACGCCGGCCAGCAGCGCGAGATAGGTCTTGGCGATGCTGAAGGTGAGATCGGGACGATCGGGTTCGCCCCACGTCGTCAGCACGCGCCCGTCGAGCGCGATCGCACCCGAGACCGGGCCGCGGTCGTGCACGGGGCCGAGCAGCCGGTTCCAGGGCGCGGGGTCGTTGATATGGACGCCCCATTTGCCGTCGACGTTGCGATCCCACGTCGATTCGTGCTCGACGGAAAACTGGATGGCACGCTGCAAAGCTTCATTCATAAGTAGACCTGATTGCTCTTTCAAGGAAGGTGGACGGTGTCGTTATCGGGCGAGGCGGCGCACGCGCGCCCAGGCGAGCGTGAGCAGGCTCACAATCGCGGCGATCATCAGATAAAGACCCGGTGCGAGATTATTGTGCGTCACGGCGATCAGCCACGTGACGGCCAGCGGCGTGAAGCCGCCGAACACCGTCGTGCCGACGTTGTAGCCGAAGGCCATGCCCGTGGTGCGCGTCTCGGTCGGGAACAGGTCGGCCATCAGCGCGGGGATCGGCGCGAAGTAGGTGGCCTTGAGCAGCGCGACCCAGATCACGGCCGCGAGCAGTGTCAGGAGCGACGGATGCGCGTTCATGAACATGAACGCCGGATAGACCGTGACGAAGAAGATCGTGCCCGCCACGAGCATGATGCGGATGCGGCCGATCTTGTCCGAGAGATGCCCGACCACCGGCACGAGCAGCATCACGATGAGGCCGGCGACCAGCGTCGCGATGAAGCCCGCCGACTTCGGCAGCCCCAGTTGCCGCGAGGCGTAGGTCGGCATGTAGAGCAGCATGTAGTTGGCCGTGGTCGTCAGAATCAGCGAGCCGATGCCGATCAGGAGGCGCTCTTTCTGCGTCGACAGCACTTCGCGCACGGGCGAGGCGAGCTTTTCGGCCTGCTCGAACTCCGGCGTTTCGTCCATCTTGCTGCGGATGTACAAGCCGATCGGCCCGATCAGCAGACCGAACGCGAACGGAATGCGCCAGCCCCAGCTTTCGATCTGCGGCGGCGTGAGCAGCAGCGTGACGAGCGCGCCGAACAGCGAGGCGAGCAGCACGCTCGCGCCCTGGCTCGCGAACTGCCAGCTCGACATGAAGCCGCGGCGCGCCGGCACGTGTTCGACGAGAAACGCCGTCGAGCTGCCGAATTCGCCGCCGGCCGAGAAGCCTTGCAAGAGACGCGAGAGGAAGATCAGGATCGGCGCCGCGAGCCCGATCGATGCATACGACGGCATCACGGCGACCATGCCGGTGCCGATCGTCATCATCGCGATCGAGAGCGTGAGCGACGCCTTGCGGCCGTGCCGGTCGCTGTACGAGCCGAGCACGAGCGCGCCGACCGGGCGCGCCAGATACGACAGCGCGAACGTCCCGAAGGTCAGCAGCAGCGACACCGTGCGGTCGTGCACGGGGAAGAACTGGCGCGCGAGCATCGTGGCGAAATAGCCGTAGACGACGAGGTCGTAGAACTCGAGCGCATTGCCGATCGAAGTCGCGACGATCAGCTTGGCGATCTTCGAATTCGACGCAGGCGCGGGTACGGCGTGGGACAGCGTGGCAGTTTCACCGGTCATGGCGGCGGCCTCCAGTCAGCTTGCGTGGCAGTTGAAATGCGGGGTTGCTGTGCGGCTCGTCGTTCCCGGCGCTGCCGAGATCCCAGAACAACCCCGCCATGATGCGCAACCCCTCGCGCATCACGGGGCCGAGCACGTGCTCGTCGGGCGCATGCTGCGAGCAGCCCGGATACGAATGCGGCACCCAGATCGTGGGCATGTCGAGGATGTGCGCGAACACGTCGTTCGGCAGCGAGCCGCCGAGATTGGGCAACAGCACCGGGCGCTCGCCCGTGGTCTGCGTGAGCGAGCGCAGCGCCCATTGCACCCACGGACTGTCCGGATCGACGCGCGTGGCCGACATGCCGCGCTCGACTTCGACATTGATCATCGTGAAGCCGTGCGCGTCCAGGTGGTAGCGCACAATCTGCTGCAAGTTCTCCCAGTCGGTGCCCACGACGAAGCGCAGTTGCATGTGCGCGAACGCGGCGGAGGGGATCGCGTTCACCGGTTTGTCCGGGTTGCCCGTGCGGTACGCGAGCACTTCAACGGTGTTCCAGCCGAACACGCGCTCGGTCGGGGTCAGGCCGGGTTCGCCGTAGTCGGGATCGACCTCCGGCTCGCCGGGATTGCCGCCTACGACGATATCGGCGAGCGCGCGGCGCACGGCGTCGGGCACGGGCGGCGGGCGCAGGCCTTCGATCATGATGCGGCCGTTGGCATCGACCATCGACGCAATCGCGTTCGCGAGCACCACGCCCGGATTGCGCAGCAGTCCTCCCCAGTTGCCCGAATGATGCGCGCCGTCGCGCAGCTTCAGGTCGAGGCGGAAATTGATGACGCCGCGCGAGCCGAGGAAGATCGTCGGGCGCGCCGCCGCGAGACGCGGGCCGTCCGAGGCGATCAGCACGTCGGCGGCCAGCTCGTCGCGCAGTTGCTCGCAGATCGCGCCGAGCCCGGGCGAGCCCATTTCCTCGCCGGTTTCGTACAGCAGCTTCACGTTGAAGCCGAGCCGGCCGCCACGCGCGTCGAGCACCGACTTCAGCGCGGCCAGATTGATGCTGTGCTGCCCCTTGTTGTCCGCCGTGCCGCGGCCATACCAGCGCTCGCCGCGCACCGTGACGTTCCATGGCGAAAGGCCCTCGGCCCACTGCGCGTCGTAGCCGCGCACGACGTCGCCGTGGCCGTAGCTGAGCACGGTCGGCAGGTCATCGCCTTCGTGGCGGTGCGCCACGAGAAACGGGCCCGCATCGGCCACCGGGTTGTCGACGACGCGGCACGTGAAGCCCATTGCGGCGAGCGTCGGGACCAGTTCGGTGTCGAAGTAGGCGCGCAGTCGCGCGACGTTGCCGGGCTCCTGGCTTTCGGTGCGCAGCGCGACGCGACGTTGCAGGTCGTCGAGCAAAGCTCCCGACTCGAAATACTCGGTGGCAATCTGAATGGCTGTATCGCGGCTCAACTGGCGTCTCCGTCGTGGCACGTTGAATCAATCGTTCATGCTCACCCAGGCAATATTTCTGGACAATTACAATATTTCTCATCGACCTTTGCCAAAAAGGCAAAGCTCGTTGTCCCTCTTTGTCCTTCTTTTGCCCGGACGTCGTGGCTCATGGATCAGACCGCCTTACGTTATTTCCTCGAAGTCGCGCGCTGCGGCTCGCTTAGCCGGGCGTCGGAGCGTTTGTTCGTCGCCGTGTCGGCATTGAGCCGCCAGATCGGCAAGCTCGAAGAACAGATGGGTACGCCGCTGTTCGAAAGGCGGCCGCGCGGCATGGTGCTGACCGACGCGGGGCGGCTGCTGGAGAGCCACGCGCGGCGCAGTCAGCTTGAAGAGGAACGGGTGGTCGAGGAAATCCGCGATCTCAGTGAACGCGGAAGCGTGGCGATCCGGATTGCGGCTTCCGAAGGGGTCGGCCCGGATTTTCTGCCGCAGGTCTGCGCGCACTTCGTGAAGACGCACCCGCATGCGCGCTTTCAACTCGACATCTCGGCGCCTTCGATCGCGACACAGCGCGTGCGCGAAGGCACGCACGATATCGCCGTGTGTTTCAGCATCGCGCCGGAAAAAGACGTGCATGTTCACTACGCGCAGCGGGCGCCGATCTACGCGCTGATGCGCAACCAGCACCCGCTGGCCGCGCGCGAAGCGGTCTCGCTCGCGGACCTGCTGCGCTGGCCCGTGGCGTTGCACAGCGATGCCGGCACGCTGCGCCAGCTACTCGATATCGCGTGCAGTCTCGACGGGCTGATCTTCGAGCCCGTCTTCGTCGCCAACATCCATACGGCGCTGCAACGATTCGTGCAGTTCACCGACGCCATCACGCTGACCGGCTATCTGACCGTGCGCAGCCGCCTCGCGCCCGAAGGACTCGCGGCGGTTCCGATCAGCAACCCGGAATTGCATCAGCGCACGCTGCAGGTGCAGACGATGGCGAGCCGCACGCTGCCGCAAGCGATGGTCGAGTTCATCGACCTCGTCAAGCTCGCGATCGAAATACCGGAGTCGGTGGCTTAGCGTGACGCTTACTGCGCCGGATGCTGCGTCGCGAGCATCGACGGACGCCGGCTGAAACGCGCGTACCAGTCGGCGAGCGCCTTGTGTTCGCGCCATCCTTCGTTCGGAAAGCGCAGATCGATATAGCCGAGCGCGCACGCGATCGAGATCGTGCCGATATCGACGCGCTCGTCGAACGTCTGCGCCCACACGTCGAACTGCGCGAGCGCCGACGCGACTTTCTCGTGCTGGCCGTCGAGCCACGGCTGAAAGCGCATCCCTTCGGGGCGCAACGTCTGCTCGAAACGCATGAGCAGCGCCGCTTCGAGCATGCCGTCGGCGAGTCCCTGCTCGCGCAGGCTGCGCCAGCGCGCCGGGCCATTGGCCGGAAACAGGCGCGGCTGCGCGGCGGTGGCATCGAGGTATTCGCAGATCACGCGGCTCTCGTACAGCACCTCGCCGTCGTCCGCGAACAGCGTCGGCACGCGGCCGAGCGGATTGGCGGCGACGATCGTCTGATCGCGCGTGATGGGGTTCGCCGCGCTCGGCAAGCGTTCGATTTCGATGCCGAGTTCGCCCGCGCATACGAGCACCTTGCGCACGAACGGGGAGAAAGGCGAGTAAAAGACTTTCATCGGTGAGAGTTTCCAGGAAGGTTGGACCCGCTATGTACTGCCGGAAACAACGAGGGTAAAGTTACGGCCCATGGAAATCAAGCGCGTACATTTCATCGGCCTCGGCGCCATCGGTCTCAAATATGCGGCGCGTATTCACGATGTGGATCCCGCGCTCGTGCGCGTCATCGCCAGCCCGGCGCGCATCGCGCGGCTGCAGGCGACACCGCCCACGGTGAATGGCAGTCCTTATCACTTCGAGTACCTGCGGCCCGACGAACCCGCCGCCGATGGCCCCGCCGACCTCATCTTCGTCGCCGTGAAGTGGCGGCACCTGAGCGAGGCGCTCGACGACATGCGCGGCTTCGTCGGCGACAACACCGCCATCATCTCGCTGATGAACGGCATCGCGAGCGAGGAAGTCATCGCACGCGAATTCGGCCGCGAGCGTGTCATCTACGCGAACGTCTACATGGACGCCGTGCGCAGCGGCCACGCGGTCACGTATCGGGATATCGGGCGGATCGTCTTCGGCGAGGAGAACAACACGGTTGTTTCCCCGCGCGTGCAAGCGATCGAAGCGTTGTTCGCGAAAGCGCACATTCCGTCGACCGTGCCCGCCGACATGCTGCGCGCGCACTGGGCGAAGTTCATGCTCAACGTCGGGATCAATCAGGCCTCGGCCGTGCTGCGCGCGCCCTATGGGACGTTTCGCACCAACCCTCACGCACGCGAACTGATGGTTGCGGCCGCAAGGGAAGTGCTCGAGATCTCGCGGCGCGCCGGCGTCGGCCTCGACGAGAGCGACGTCGAGCGCTTTCTCGCGATCATCGATTCCGTTGACCCGGCGGGCAAGACGTCGATGCTTCAGGACGTGGAAGGCCACCGCGAAACCGAGGTCGATATTTTCGCGGGCACCGTCGTCGATCTCGGCGAACGTTATGGCGTGCCCACGCCCGTCAATCGCACGCTACTCACGATCATTCGCGCGATCGATGCGGGCGTGAACCAGGCCTAGCCGCGCCGGGTTCAGAACCCGAACACCCTCAACGCATTGCCGCCACGCACCGCTTCGCACTGCTCCTTCGGCAGACGCGCGGTGTTGGCGAACGCGCCCGGCGTGTCGTGCACCTGGTGCGGCCAGTCGGTGCCGAACATGACCTGCTCGGGGCCCACCACCGAAATCAGGAATTCGAGCGAGGCCGGGCTGTAGGTGATGCAGTCGTAGTAGATGTGGCGCAGGTAGTCGATCGGCTTGCGCTTCATCTGGCGGCGCTGCGGAATTTCGACCTCGTCGCCCTTGGTGAAGCGGCCCGCGAGATACGGCAGCGCGCCGCCCGCGTGCGAGGCGATGATCTTGAGGTTCGGATACGTGTCGAAGAAGCCTTCGAAGATCATGCGCGTGATCGCGAGCGTCGTATCGAACATGAAGCCGACCGACCAGCTCAGGTCGAACTTCGTCATGTCCATTTGCTGGGCGCCCGGCGGATCGCTCGGGTGCACGAGCACCGGCAGCTTGCGCGCGTCGATCTCGGCCCAGATCGGCGCGAACATCGGATCGGTGAGACTGCGGCCCGCCACGTTCGCGAGCACCATCACGCCGCTCGCGCCGTTATCGCAGGCACGCTTGAGTTCCGCCACGGCCGCCTGCGGATATTCCCACGGCAGCGATGCGAACCAGCGGATGCGCTCAGGGTGCGCGGCCTGGCCTTCGGCGATCGTGTCGTTGGTCTCGCGCGCGGCGGCGCAGCTCGTGGCCTCGCCGCCCCAGTACACGTTCGGGCAGGTCAGCGAGACGACCGAGATGTCGATGCCCGCCGCGTCCATGTGCTTCAAGCGCAGGTCGAAATCGAAGTGGCCCTTCTGCGGAATCACGACCGGCGTGTTGCCGCGAAACACTTCCTGCTGCCCGTCGGGCCGCGTCTGGATGTTGTATTCGCCGCCGCGCTCCTTGAGCAGTTCGAGCCACTTGTGGGTGAAGATGTGAGTGTGTACGTCGATCACCGGCATTGCTGTGTTCTCCTGATGAAAATTCGATGATGCGGCGGCGCCCGCCTCAGATGGACGAAGGCGCCGCCATGTCGCCCGCTTGCGGCGTTTCGCGCTTGAGCATGAACGCGCCGACGAGACCCAGCGCGAAAAACACCGCGCAGAAGTGGGCCGGCATCACGTTGTTGCCCGTTACGTGCAGGAGCCAGGTCAGCACGAACGGCGAGAAGCCGCCAAAAATCGCGGCGCCGATGTTGTAGGAGATCGCGAGACCCGTCGAACGCACTTCGGTCGGGAACAGCGCGGCCATCGCCGCCGGCATCGGGCTGTTCGATGCGCCGATCAACAGGGCGAACACGAGTTCGACGGTCAGGATCGACGCGAGCGAGGGCGCGGAGGCGATCCAGTAGTAGGCCGGATACAGCACGACGAGGAACAGGATCAGCGAGCCGCGAATCATGCGACGGCCGCCCGTGCGATCGGCGAGCCAGCCGAACAGCGGAATCGTCACCACGCGCAGCAGCACGCTCGCGAGCAGCACCGTGAACGGCAGCGTGACCGGCATATGCAGGCTATGCACGGCGTAGATCGGCAGATACGTGATGAGCACATACGACATCACGTTGAGCGCGGCCGAGAGCGCGAGCGCCACGAACAGCTCACGCGGATACTGCGCGAGCACACGGCCAAACGGCACTTTCACGTCGCGGCCGAGCTTTTCGAACGCCTCGGTCTCGGGCATGTTGCGGCGCATGTAGAAGCCGACCGGGCCGATCAGGAGGCCGAACAGGAACGGCAGACGCCACGCCCATGACTGCAGCGCGTCCTGCGTGAAGATGTGCGTGAGCGCGCTGCCCATCGCGACGGCGAGCAGCGCGCCCAGTGCCTGCGCGAACATCTGCCAGCTGCCGTAGAAGTTGCGCTTGCCTTTGGGCGCGTACTCGATCAGCGCCGCGGTCGCGTTACCGAACTCGCCGCCCGCCGACATGCCCTGCAACAACCGCGCGCACAACACGATGAACGGCGCCACGAGCCCGATCTGGTGGAAGCCCGGCGTGAAGGCGACCATCGCCGAGGCCACCGTCATCATCGCGATCACGAGCGTCAAACCCGCGCGACGGCCGCGGCGGTCGGCGTACATGCCGAGCAGCACGCCGCCGAGCGGACGCACGACGAAGCCCGCGCCGAACGTCGCCGTGGTCAGCATCAGCGCGGCATATTCGCTGTCGCCGGGAAAGAACTGCTTGGCGATGATGATCGACAGGAAGCCGAACACCACGAAGTCGTACCACTCGAGCACGTTGCCGAGGGTCGATGCCACCGCGCCGCGCCAGTGGCTGCGTGCGCTTCCCAGATCGATTGCTTGCACGGCTGTCTCCTTGATTTGTTATCCGGCTATAGCGCGTGGTTTTATTAGTATCCGAGCGCGCACCCGTCCTTGCGATGATCGGACGCCCCGGTCAGGACGCCCTGCTCCCAGTCGATCCAGATCGCCTGCGAGCCGCTGATCGGCCCTGCCGCCGGCACGAGCTGGTGGCCGCGCGCTTCGAGCGCGGCGCGCGTGGCGGCGGGCAGCGTCGCTTCGACTTCCACCGTGCCCGTGCCCGGACGCGGAAACACGCGCGGCAGATCCATCGCCGACTGCATGTCGAGGCCGTAGTGCAGCACCTTCGAGACGAAGTGCGCGTGCCCCATCGCCTGATAGTGGCCGCCCATCACGCCGAAGGTCATCTGCACGCGGCCGTCGCGCGCGACCATGCCGGGGATGATCGTGTGCATCGGACGCTTGCGCGGACCGATCGCATTCGGATGGCCCGCTTCCACCGTGAAGCTCTGCCCGCGGTTATGCAGCATCACGCCCGATGCCTTGCCCATCAGTCCGCTACCGAACGGATTGAACAGCGAATTGATGAAGCTCACGCAGTTGCGGTCGCGATCGACCACCGTGATGTAGACCGTGTCGCGATGCTCGGCCGGAGTCAGCACGGCGGCCGGGTCGAGCACGCTTTTCTCGTCGATGCGGCTGCGCAGCGCGTCGATGTATGCGTCCGAGAGCAGGCTGTCCACGTCGACACGCCCCACGCGCGGATCGCCGAGCATGGCGTCGCGCACCGCGTAGGCGAGTTTCGTCGCTTCGATCTCTCGATGCAGGCGGTCCGCATCGAGCGGGTTGCCTTCGGCCGCGTATTTATCGAGCAAACGCAGCAGCATCAGCGCGATCACGCCCTGGCCCGCGGGCGGGCACTCGATCACGTCGTAACCCTGGAACTTCGCGCGGATCGGCCGCACGTATTCGCCGTGGTAGTCGGCGAAATCCTCCGGCGTATGCAAGCCGCCGTGCGCATGCAACTGCGCGAGCAGATCGGCCGCAATCGCGCCGCGATAGAACGCATCGCGTCCGCCTTCGGCAATGGCGCGCAGCGTGTTCGCCAGCAGCGGCTGCCGGTGCACCGAGCCCGCGCGCGGCGCGGCGCCCTCCACGAGCATCAGCGTGCGCGCGACCGCATCGCGCGAGATCGTTTCGACCTCGTTCGCCCAGTCGAACGCCGTACGCGGTGCAACGGCGTAACCGTCTTGCGCGAAGCGAATGG
>Ga0131853_10014981_pt1 | contig 14191 bp, 13 predicted proteins | sample TergutLab28metaG_FD_92764 | JGI IMG/M metagenome (GOLD analysis project Ga0131853, IMG submission 92764) | Labiotermes labralis P1 segment gut microbial communities from Petit-Saut dam, French Guiana - Lab288 P1 (version 2) (version 2) | ecosystem: Host-associated > Arthropoda: Insects >... | reverse complement strand
GAAACTCCCCCTATACAATTATTTTTGGAATTTAGGTTCTGCAAAAGCAGGTTCTGAATTTCAAAAATAATTCTAGCAAGCGGCAGCGCGCTCAGATTGAGAGCTCTAACTTAGTGGTGTACAGCCTTGATTCAAAAAGGTATTCCATGATTTTATCAACCCAAATTCGTGCCATCACGTAAAAAAATACTGGATAACTATATTTTAGTCCAGTATTTTTAAGGCAACATGAAGGTTTGTCGTTTATGCAACAAGTTTGACATCTAAATCAAGCATTTGCATTTCAACAAGCTTCATCGTAGCTACATTAACAATAAAGAAGAATTGCATGCCCATATTTGCCTCATCCAAAGTACACATAAAAGCTTTCCAATCATCACGAAACTCTTCAAGATAAGGAGGTATGAAACTCATTTCAAAGTTTAACCCTTCGATATTAACACCATATTCAGTATTTATCGTTGTCGCTAATTCTCCCGCACTATCTGCCACAAATTGGTTATACACTTGCATTAATTCCATTTCACATCTTCCTCTCTCATTCGTCATGATTGTTATATATGGCATCCCTTTGTGACTCAATTTTGAGTACTTCTAAATCTTTCATTTTTCATAAAAAGTTGGTTTCTAAAGATGCTCTACAGCTATTATAGCAAATAAGTTAGGATTAGTTTTGGCGAAACTGTGGCAAAGTTGAAAGAAGTTGTGGCAAAAATGAGGCAAGTGCTACCAATCGTCTTCATCTACTTCTAAAAAGTATTCATAAATTATTAAAGCGTCTGAGATATGCGCAATTTGATTCGTAAAGTCAGGATCAGGCGCACCAAAAGTAATTAAAATGAACTGATCAATGTCATTGGTGGCTAGACTAGCTAAGCAACGCCCTGCTGGTGTGGTGAATCCAGTTCGACCACCAAGAATCCTCCCGCCTTCAAAGGAGGTCTCTGGCGCAAAGGCAAATAAAGTAGATTCTAATGTGCTTCCTCGAGAATTCGGTTTTTCTAACTCATAGGTACGAGAGGTGAAAATTTCTCTGAAATCAGGATTTTCTAAAGCATAGGTGAGCAAAATAGCTATATCGTTTGCAGTCGTATAATGATTCTCATCATGAAGACCTGTCGTTGTCACAAAATGCGTATCATTCATCCCAAGCGTCTGAGCTTTATCGTTCATTAAATCGACAAATGCATCATAGCTACCTGCTATATGATTAGCCAACGCCCAACTCGCTTCTGCTCCTGATGCAAGCATGATCGCATTTAAAATTTCTGACAAACTTCTTACTTCTCCCTCAATAAAGCCCGCTTGCATGGCGCCTGATAAGAATAACGCGTCAAAATCGGCATCAACAACAACCTCATCGCTCAATTCCCCGTTTTCAAGTCCAACTAAAACCGTCATGATTTTCGTCACAGAGGCAGGAAATGCTTGCTCATCAGCGCGATGGTCAAACAAGATTCTGCCATTAGAAAGGTTGATAAGAAGCGCGTATCTACTTTCCATCTGAAAAGCAACTTCCTCATAACTTAATGGGCGTGTTAGCTCAGCAACAATTTCAGCAATGCGTCTTTGGTCAAATTCGTAATACTCTTTTACAGGAATCTCTCTAAAGTACCAAATAGAAAAGACATAAATCCCTATACCGATGAGTGTTCCCGCTACGATTACATTTCGAATAAGCTTGTAAGTCGTTTGAATGAGATTCCGACGTTGTTCTTTTCGCACTGCAACTCGGTTTTCTTTTTTATTGTGTTCTTCGAGGTAATTCATCCCCTTGCTTTTTCGTTGTAGAATTTTTTTAATGATCATCATTCACTCACTCATCTTTCTAATCGGCTCTATCTCTTAGTATACCAATTTTTGGGGATGATATAAAGAGGGTAAGCCAAAAAAGTCATCTTTTCGTAGCAAAAGTTTACTGAAAATGGTAGAATGAGAGTTAACATTTAAAACGGAAGTGACAAGTTATGAAAATTAGAATTTTGGGCGTTGATGATCCTTTAATACTGAAAGAATTTGCCGTGATCAATCAGAGCTTTTTTGATGAATGGGAGTGGGATGATGAGGATAGCGATTGGGATTTGAAAGTCATATTTCAGTATTTTAAGTGGTTTGAAAATCAATTATCTGTCATGGGATTCTTTTATATAAAAGGAAATCCTCATGGACAATCTATCGGCATTAACCGTGAGTCCGTCAGAAAAGGACATGATTGGGAAAAACGAGAAGCCATTATTCATAAATCAATCTGCCTTGAGCTTTACTATTCTTTATTAGCTTTAAAAACGGGTCTGCATGTACCATGGGGATTGCTGAATGGAATGCGACCTACTAAGTTGGTTCATAGCGAGAAAAAGCGTGATACCAAGGATGAAGTTATTCGTAAAGCATTTCGAGAGAAATATTTTGTTAGTGCTGAAAAGTTGGATTTACTCTTCAATGTGGCTAATCATCAGTTAAAAGTAGTGCCTGATTTGTATAACCTTGAAAAAGAAGTTAGTATCTATATTGGCATCCCCTTCTGTCCAACGCGCTGTGCTTATTGTACCTTTGCAGCATATGCTTATGAGCGTAATAAAAAATGGATCGAACCTTTCTTAAATGCACTCCTTGCTGAAATTGAATGGGTAGGCCGATATTTAAAACAACAAAACATTCCTGTTACTTCTATTTATTTAGGTGGCGGAACACCAACAATGCTTGATGTTGGACAATTAAGAGAGGTTTTAAAAGTCCTTTATTCAGAAATAGCAAACGACATCGAAGTTAGAGAGATCACGGTTGAAGCAGGCCGTCCTGACACGATCACCCTAGAAAAACTTGAGCTGTTGAAAGAATTTCGTATTAATCGAATCAGCATCAATCCACAATCTTTTAACCAGACTACACTTGATGCTATCGGTCGTCACCATTCGGTTAATGATGTAGTAGAAAAATTTAAAATGGCGAAACAAGTTGGTATTAAGAATGTCAATATGGATCTAATCGTTGGTCTTCCTGGCGAAGGTATTGAGGAACTAGCGCATAATCTTGCTCAGATCAAAGATTTGCAACCCGAATCGCTAACTATTCACATGCTGGCGCTTAAGCGAAAGTCTGAAATACATCACGAACGCGAATTATATACAGTTGCCTCAAAGGATGTTCTAACTGAGATGGCAAGAATGACTTATGAATTTGCGAAGCGGGAAGGCTATGTCCCCTATTATTTGTACCGTCAAAAGAACATTGCTGGAAATATGGAAAATATTGGTTATGCAAAGGCGCATCACGAGAGTATTTATAACGTTTTGATGATGGAGGAAGCGCAGAATGTGCTTGGTCTTGGCCTTGGCGCATCTAGTAAATTTTTGATTGGGGAATCTGTGCATAACCCGAAAGATTTGCGGACTTATATTGAAAACTATGAGCATTATGTGAAGAAGAAGCTAGAATTACTTGAACTTTCCATGAAGATTAAAGCGCAAGCTTTTACTTACAATCCGCCTATAGAAGAACAAAACCTACCAGAACTGTAATAGCTCGGTAGATTTTATGTTGTAGCTGGCTTTTTAACTAAGAAACTCTGTAAATTCATCATGATTTGAGAAACGAGAAAATATAACCCCATTGCTAACGGCGAAAAGATAACAAAGCTTGCCATCATCACTGCCATAGGTATATTCATCATCATATTTCCGGATGGGTTATTGCCACTTCCTTGCATCTTTTTCCCAGAATAAAACATGAGTGCAGCCACCACAATGGCAAAGATGTAGTTTGGTAGCACATTCACCGATGCTAGATTAAGTCCTAAAAAGTAAGAAATTTCTGAACCAACAATTAATGGATGTCTTGAAAATGCTTGGAAGAATGCAATCATAAGCGGCATTTGCATCAATGAGGGCAAGCAACCTGCTGTCATACTAACTCCATTTGCTTTATACATCTGATTAATTTCTTGTTGCATTTGCAGTTGTGATTCACGATTCGTTTTATCTGGATACTTTTCTTTGATTTTTTCAACCTCAGGACTTAAGGCATCTCTTTGAAGCGCAGTCTTTGATTGATTCAATGTAAATGGCAATGCGATTAATCTAGTCAAAATGGTTGCGACGATAATAGCTAGCCCAAGACTTCCAAAAAGATTCGACAACCACGTAATAGCTTGTATCAATGGCAAAATAATTAAAGTCTGCCACCAACCCGTTGCCGTTTCTGCTGTTAAATAATTCCCTGTTTGCACCCCACAACTTGTTAAAATCAATAATCCAACTACAAGGATTACGATTACTTTCCACTTTTTTCTCATCAACTTTTACCTACTTTCTAAATTCACGATGTACTTGGCATTAAAAATCCAAAGATTAAGATAATCCCGACTACAATCACTTCTAAATACTGTTGAAATACATACTGGATATCGAATAGTCTCAATACAAAATCAAAAGACTTTTCTAGCATCAAGTATAGTTGTATCATCTGCAAGGAGGGGCCGATTGTCTTAGAGCGGCGAGTGCTCGAATGGAGCATACTCACTTGTGATTTTGAAGCTGAATGTTCGACGATAAAATCAATCTGCTCGCGAATTTCTTCATTACTCGGATAGATCACTTCAATTTTCTCATTCATAACAATAACTCCCTTCAAATTCGTTTCTCACTAATTTCAACGTTGCATAAAATCGTGTTTTAATGGTCGATTCAGAAACTTTCAAACGCTGTGCTATCTCAGAAAAAGATTTTTGTTCAACAATTTTTAGCCAGAAAATGACTTGGCGATCTTCAGCTAAACTGTTGATAAAATGTTCAATTTCTTCAATTTCAATTTGTCTTAGCAAACTATTTAGAAAATCACTTGTTTGGTGCGCATCGTCTTCTAAGATGTGATTTAATTCCTGCTGTCGATGTGCTCTCGAACGATAATAGTCAATAATTCGATATCGAGCGATTTGATAAAGCCACGTTCTGAAAGTAGCGACTTTTTCGTCAAATTGATGAATCGTCTCGAGCATATTCATAAAAATCTCTTGCGTTAAGTCCATAGCCAATTCCTTTTCGAGCGTCTTTTTGTAGACATAAGCATAGATTTCTTTGTAATAGTAAGTGACCAACTCATTTGAGGCGACAGGGTCTGATTTTTTCTGGATCTTCTTAATCCAATTTTGGATTTTCCAACTTTGGATTTTCCGTTTTTGTAGCCGCTTATCCATATCTACACCTGCCTTTTTCATTTCTTTTTGTCTTCTTTTATTATGCCCTTACCATGCAGATATTTTCAACCTTCACAAAGATATGCGAAATTTCTGCTCAAATAGTTTGGACTTTTTTGAAAAATTTTAATTTTTATGCTATAATTCGATTATCAAAATGAAACATGAGATGAGGAAGTGATGGTTGATGAGTAAATTATTTAGAATTGGTGTTGATGCGATGGGTGGCGATAATGCCCCTGCTGAGATTGTTAAAGGTGCTTATATGGCAGTTGAGAAGTATGCTGATGTTGAGCTTACTTTGTTTGGTCGTGAAGACGATATCAAAAGACATCTTCCTGCTAGCCATAATCGAATTAAGATCATTCACTGTGAAGATGTGATTCCAATGGATACCAGCGATCCAGCAATGGCTATTCGTCGCCAAAAAGAATCATCGTTAGTCATGGCGAGTAAAGCTGTTAAAGATGGCGAAATTGATGCTTTGGTTTCAGCTGGGGCGACTGGTGCTTTAATTGCTGCTGGAACTCTGTTGGTCAAGCGATTAAAATCAGTAGACCGCCCTGCTCTAGCGCCATTAGTGCCAACAGTCAAAAAAGGTGCTACAACCATTTTATGTGATGCTGGTGCTACAAGCGAAAGTAAGGCAAGTTTTATTTATCAAAATGCGAAGCTAGCTGATATTTATGCAAAGAATGTGCTAGGTATTCAAAACCCAAGAATTGGTTTGCTTAATATTGGAACAGAGGATGCAAAAGGTGGTGCTGAACAAGTCGAAGCATTTGCTCTGCTAAAAAATGATACAAGTCTTAATTTCCTAGGAAATATCGAGTCTAAGTCTATGATTTCAGGTGATGTCGACATTATCGCAACTGATGGTTATTCAGGAAATATTGCTTTAAAAGCAGTTGAAGGAACAGCCAAAGATTTGCTTTCTTTGCTAAAGGATGAAATTCTGTCAACGACAAAGGGTAAAATTGGTGGGTTACTACTAAAAAGTACTTTTGATGGACTTAAAGAGATTATTAATCCAAAGACAGTTGGTGGTGCAATTTTGTTAGGTATTTCTGCTCCTGTGATTAAGTCGCCTGGTTCAAGTGATGCTGAAACATTTATGTATTCGATCGGGCATGCGAAAAAAGCTGTAGAGAATGATGTGATTAGTAAGATTGAAAATGCGCTGGAATAGTTCCAACGCATTTTTTATGACAAGCCCAGTATAAATAACTCCAATGCCATCTCGCCATCAATTTGCCCTGTTTTGATTTGCAAGTCAGCCTCCGCTAGTTGACTCAGAATGCTATCCAGTTCTGATGGGGTAAACTTTCTGGCTTGGCCTGTAGCGATCTTTACTCGATAAGGATGGACACTTAACTCTTGAGCAATGTCTTTTTCCGATATTCGTCCTTGAATTTGCAGACTTTGAATTTGTTTGAATAAGCGGAACTGATTAGCGATCATGACAATTAGTTTAATTGGTTCTTCTTTTTGAAGCATCAAATCCAAGAAAATTCGGTATGCATTTTGTATATTTTTGGTGGCGAGTGCCTCAGTTAACAAAAAAACATTGTCTTCTAGTGTTGCTGAGACCAAATCAGATACTAATTCTAAGGTAAGCTCTCGGGTGGAACTTTCGACAAAGTAAGCTCTGATTTTGGTGAGCTCACTCATGAGTTTATCTATATCGTTTTTAGTTAGATTCACTAGCAAACGAACGACCTGATCCTGAAAAACGATGTTGTAACTAGTCAGCTCACGACGGGTGTATTCAATTAAACGAAACTCATTTGGCGCATCTATTTTGATAAAGTCAGATTTCTTTTTAAGCAGCTTAACAATTTTTTTTCGTTCGTCTAGTTTTTCGTAAGGACAATGGAAAATCAGGATATTTTCTGGACTAGGATCGTTTAGATAGTTGGTTAATTGATCAATATCGTGTTCTGGACCTTTAGTCAATGCGCCTGTTAGAAAATAAGGATTCCTAACTAGAACAGCTTTGCGTTCAACAAGAAACCCAGCCGAAGACACGTCAAAAAGAGCCTCCTGAATAGTGACCTCCTCCATGTCGTATTGGGTCATATCCTCATTTGGGATGTGGCAGATTTGTAAAACTTCTTTGATTTTATTTTTTGCTAAACTGTCGTGAGATGTTACGATTGCGTAAATTTTCATACGTATATTTTACCATTGGAAGGGTTGACTTTCAAGGGGAAAAGTGGTAAAATCAGTTTATTAAATTATCTCTATTGAAACCTTTATTCAATATGGCGGTACGAACCAGGTCAGGATGGGAACGTAGCAGCCTTAAGTGCTTAGCTGTATGTGAATGAAGGTTTGAGTAGGGATTTTTTTGTTTCGACCTTTTGATGAAAAAAACTCTCAATTGGCTAATATGACTTTTTGAAAGTTTTTAGTTGTCACATGATTTTATTTTAGAGCGGACTAGATTTTCTAAAAAACAAATAGCCCTCACCAGAAAGAGGGAAATTTTAATTCAAATACCCTGATTCTCAAATCATAGTGAACTCGGATATATCGGGTGTATACTTTAATTAAAACCTTAGAAAGGGCGTGAAACAGGAACGCAAACGCTACCTATACATTGTTGAGCTCCGAATAGCCACGCGAATAAATCAAAAATAAAGTTTACCATATTTTCTACCTCCTTTCATGCGGTTTTGTTTGAAATTTTTAAGATAATACCATTTTCTAGACTCTTATTATGCGAGATATAGATTTTCCGAGTTAGGATGGTTTTCATCTTTTTGCAGTTAACTATATCCAAATAAAAGGAAAAAATCGATGGAGAAATCGCACGAGTGCTGAACCTTGAGTAGGTGTTCTAGTCATTATATTTTCACCTCTTAAGTTTAATAAAACTTCTATACTGTATGTTTACATTGCTAAAGCCTATGTCTGAAAATATCTATGAACCAATCTGGTAAAACTGCACCAGCGATCCTTGAAATTAAATTAGGTAAATCCCACATTGCTTTCACCTCCGTTTCATTTATTCTTATCTTACTTTATCAAGTCTAATGAAATACTAATTCTAAAAGCTCCAAGGCAAGCAACCTCCAAAGACTCTACAATTTAGCCAGTGAAGCACTTCGAAAAATCTCATATTCTCACCTCCTACATGCCTCATTAAGTCCATTCCTATCATACCATGATTTTTACCTCTATACGCATTCAGTCGAAAACTGTTCACTTTTATGCGATAATTGTTCCTTTTTCAGCTTCCATAAATCCAGATATTACAGTTTTCGATGCAAAACTGTCACTTTTTCACTATAAAACCACCTATTTGTCATTTTCTCGCTTCAATTTGCCGTATTTTTTAAACACCACTTGTGCTGGAATGTTTTGAAAAATTGTAGAAATGAAAGGCTTCACTTTAAAAATAAAAAAATCGCCCTAGGATAACCTACATAAATAGGTTGACCTAAAGCATTTTCCTTTGATTTTAATCAAGTCTGTCTTCTTTCTTTGGAGAACACCATCCCTACTGCTAGCATGGCAGAAGCGAAGGCGATTTGGATGATGATGCTTTGGAAAAGTAATGTCCAATCGAGATAACCACCCGGTGTTAGCATTTCGTTGACGCGCGTGTACCAATAAAATGGTGTAAATCGACCGATAGCTAGCACCTGCTCACCCATCATATCCATATCGATAGTGATCCCTGCTGGTAGAACAAACACCATTACGATTGAGAAGACAGTGGTGAATAGCATATCGCGCTTTTTGATCAAGAGGGTAACAACGAATGCTAGGGCGATCCCGATAAAGATAAGTGGCAAAGCGTTTAGCATGCGGATTAAGCCCCATGTTTCAAACATTAACCCGCCATACAAGATGATGGATACGCCCGCGAATACTGCCCATGCTAGCAAACCAAAACTAATACACGCAAGGATACGTTCCATCGTTCGACGTTTGTAGCTCACTGGTGCGCTTTCGATTCGGCGACGAACATCATCCTTACTCAAAGCTAGGAAAACACCGCCTGTGGCGACACCAACGATAGTCGGCAATACCATAGGCAGGAAGCGGTAAAACATATACGTTCCCATTAGATCAACTTCATTTTCCCTTCTGATCAGTTCCACTTCTATTCCGCTATCTAGGCTTTGTGCGACAAGGGTTGATGCCTCTGCTAGGTCAAAGCTGCCAGCGATATACATACTGAGGATATTGAAGTAACGTTCTGCTTGACCTCTGACTAGGAAGCCATTCATTGAACTCGTGTCGGCTATGTAAGACATTGGAACATCCCCAGTTCCTGATAGGAGGCTATCCGTAAAGCCTATTGGTAATTCTAAGACTAGGGCAACTGCTCCCCAGCTCACGCCATCTAGCCACTCTTCAGGATCGTCTTCGATTTCTATGATATTGTGGGTCTCGCTCATAAATGTGATGAAATCCTGAGTGAGGCTTGTCTGGTCACGATCAAAGATAGCGATGTTTACATCAGTTAAAGTTTGGAATTCATCATCAGTAATACTATTCATGAAAAATGCTAAAGCAACGGCAAAAGCGATAAAGACGCCGAATTGGATCAGGATGGGTAGTTTGTAACTTTTAATAATAAGCCAAAATTTAGCGAATGTCGACATGGCGATTCCTCCTTACTGCAAAATTAAGTAATATCAAGCAGACAATTGTAACGCCTGCAAAAATGCTCATAAATGTAATGTAACGACCATAGCTTCCCATCGAAAGAGCCATTAGTGCATCAATAGACAGTGAGATTGGATTGAATTGATTGATCAGACGAATCGTATCATTGTGGAATTGACCACCGATAAATCCGATCATGAACAGTCCCATATAAACACCTTGAAGAATTTGTTCACGCGCTTTACGTCCGCCTGGTGCAAGCAAGCCAAATATAGCACCAAATGCAACACTAAATAATGCCATGATGAGTAATGTTAAAGCACCCCATGCTAGGTTGAGTTCTAGGTCAACACCTAAGATAAGCACGAACCATGCCCACGCGACGACAGAAAGCAACATTGAGACGATTGTTGAACCAATTAAGTCAGCGATGAGCATTTTAAACTTCCCCATGCTGGAAATGATGCGACGGCTTGCTTTCTCGCCATCGTTATTCGTTAACATCGCGCGCTCTAATCCGACAAACATCCCACCTAATGCCGGCATCACAATCATCATCATGGTCATAAATTGTAACATATCGACTTGATTTTCTGACATTGGCATTTCTTCCATAAGGGCAATATCATTTACCATTGCTGCCATGACATCTTCAAAATATTGCGGATTTTCTGTCAAGATTTGGTTCATAACGGTTTGTCTGACGACGTATTCATCTGCAATAGATAACATAAGATTTTGATTCCAGCCGTTATTGGTAACGATAAGGCGAGGTGTCTCCCCTATTTCGAAAATGCCTGCTACTGTGTTGTCTTCTAATTGATATATGATGCTTTCTACATCGCTGTGAAAACTTATTTCAAACATCTCTGTTGCTTCTAGAATGTCGACGAGAAAACTTTCTTCACTTCCTGCACTTTCTACAATAGCAATCGGGATTTCTATCGTTCCCTCTGTTAGTTCAGCCATCATGTTATCTGCCATAAAGAAATTGACTGTTCCCATCAAGATGGCGATGAGTAAGCTTGATAGGACAAATTCTTTGTCTCGTAGTGCTCTGATGGCACTGTATTTAATTCCGTTAAACATACCAATCGTCCTCCTTTTCTTCTTTTTTATTGCCTCTGGTGCTTTCTACAAATAATTCGGGGCATGTTGGCTCCCAGTTTCTTAAAGTTTTATTTTTCATTGACTTAGTCCCTCAATGCTTTCCCTGTTAATTCTAAGAATACATCATTTAGTGTCGGCAATTCAGATAAAATGCTTCCGACTGGGATGTTTGCCTCATCTAAATATCTGATGATTTGCATCAAATTATTTTTGCCTTGCTTACACTTTATTTCTAATATATCATCTTCAAATTTGACTGATGTTACCATTTCAAAACGTCGTAAATCATTTAATTGTTCTTCTAAAATGTCTAGGACTTCAATTTTAATGGTCTCCCCTGTTTTAATCATTTGCTTTAATTCTTGTTTGGTTCCTTCAGCGATTTTTTGACCGCCATCCATGATAATGACACGTGAGCAAAGCTGCTCGATTTCTTCCATATAGTGTGAGGTATAAATAATCGTTACACCACTTTTATTAAGCTTTTTAATCCCATCAAGAATATATTCACGACTTTGCGGATCAACGGCAACTGTTGGCTCATCCAAAATAAGCAACTTGGGTTTATGTGCAATCCCGCAAGCAATATTAAGTCTACGCAACAAGCCTCCTGATAGCTTCTTTGGAACCATCTTCTTTTGCTCATTCAACTGGACAAAATCAATCGCCTCCTGAACATATCGCTTTCGTGTCGCTTTATCTTTAATGTATAAGCCACAAAAATAATCGATATTTTCATAAACAGTCAACTCTTCAAACACAGCAACATTCTGAAGAACAACTCCAATGTCTTTTTTGATATCATAAGCATTTTGACTCATTTTCTTGCCAAACACCTCGATATTTCCTTTATCAATACCTACCAGAGCTAACAAGCAATTAATCGTCGTTGTTTTCCCCGAACCGTTTGGCCCAAGTAAACCCAATACCTCTGTTTCATTAACATGCATACTAAAATTGTTCACTGCGATTACATCTTTGTACCTTTTTACTAACTCGTCAATTTTAACAATTTGATTTGCCATTTTAAATGCCTCCATTCTCTTACTAAATATTTCTTTACGATTTCAAACTACTCACGGCCATTCTTGCCACTTCACTTCATTTTCCAAATTCATCAACTCCCAGTAGTTTTGCTTGTTTGTAATGCTATTATACAGAATTAGTTTTGCTCTTGGTAGTGTCAAATGTCATCAGATTTAAAGCTGTTTTGTGACAAATGTCATTTGGCTACAATTAATAAAAAGCCCGACATCATAATGATATAACGGGCTTCACAAATAATTAACCTTTAATATAAACATCCCAAACCACTGGCTAAATCTTAAATTGCCATTTTAAATAACTTGCTGGCTTGCTAATGAGAAGCGATGTCGTACTTTGGATCAAATCATTTCGTCCGATTAAGAAATAACTGCATCTGAGGATTTAAACGAATTGATTGCTTCACTTCATTAAACTTTTGCCATAGCTTTGGCAATTTTTTCAAGTTCAGAAACCTTAAAGCCTGTCATGAGTGATATTGTCTCGATCGGGATATTGTTTGCCAATCCATTTTTAGCGATTTCAATGGCTTTCTTATGTTCCCCCTGCTCTCTTCCTTGTTCTATCCCACGTTCCACGCCAGCATCAAATTTATCTTGATCTCTTAATAAACTTTGCATATAACGTTTCCTCCAAGTCTCATCCGCCTTAACTTCTTCAGCGAATTTCTCAAATTTCTTTACAAATGAATTGTTGCTCTCCATTCCTTCAATTGCTTTCAAAAATGCTTTTACGTCTGCACTTACATCACCATGCGTGCCTTGCGTATTAAAAATGATTTTATAGGCTCCATCATCTAATGTTAATGTAGGGTCTTCCATGCAAGTAGTCCGAAATGAATAACGATAGCGACCTCGTTTAAAAATATCTGCTCGAGAAATGAAAATAATATAGCTATCTTTCAAATTTTTGTAAGTATTTTTCTTTCCCTTTGGCAACTGTTTTGAATCTATTGTAGATTGATAATATCTAAGTCGTTTATCAATTTCTTTCGTATCTTCTCGTTGCAATTCCACGACGTAAGCAACCCCATCCTGCCCTTTAACATAAATGTCAAATCTAACGCCTTTCGACCAGAAAGAATCTTTATAACTCTCCTCAGCATTAATGTACTCAATCCCTGTAATATCTGACATTTCTAGAAAAGTTTCAATGAATGCCTTACAGAGGTCTTTATTCTGCATGACTTCCTCAAATAAATACTCATCCCCAAAGGTTAAATCATCAATTGTTTTTTCCGTGTTCTTTTCTGCCATCTGATATCAGCTCCTATATCTTTTTGGGTGTAGGAAAAAGTTCTCTACATATAGATATACGCGAACACATAGATAAATCCTTTGTGAATTTCTAAAGAAAGTGTTTTCCAAAGAGTTTTTTAATGAATCTGATTCAACAACATGCATTTATTGCTAGTTTTAATTTTACCTGATTTAGCGAGAATTTTCAACTCCTACATCCTTTAATTACTGTTGCCTCGTAAAAACATCCCACAAACATAGGCCATAGACATCGCTATTTGAATGTTGTAACCACCCGTATCGCCATCAACATCTGTGACTTCCCCAACAAAATGAAGACCTTGGATTTTTCGCGACTCCATCGTCTTAGGATTGATTTCTTTTGTCGACACTCCCCCAGCAGTAACCTGAGCTACATCGTAGCCACCCAGTGCTTTGATTTCCATTTCGTGACAGGTGAGTGAATTAATTAAAGCAGTTCGCTGATCTTTTTTTAACTCGGCACTTTTCAAATCGGCAGCAATCCCAGCTAATTCTAGCATTTCATCTGCAAAACTTTTAGTAATATTAAAATTTCTAATGATCGTCTTGACTAGTATCCGACCACCGCTTGTTAAAGATTCAACTAATTCCTGACGTGTTTCCTCCACATCTGACCCTAAAAAGTTAAGCTTCAGAACATCTCCCGATACCATATAACGAGAAGGAATAAACACAGCTGGTCCTGAAAGTCCAGAGTGAGTGAGTAGCAAATTCCGACCTGAAAAAGTAGCTAATTTCTTCCCAGCTCGCCAATGCGTATAGGTTGCATTTGGAAAAGATTGACCAGATAAACTTGCTAAAGCATAATTCTTAATTTTTAAAGATGTTAGTGCCGGCTTTGTTGGCATGATTTTATGACCTAAATCTTTAGCCCAGACATAGCCATCTCCAGTAGAGCCCGTATTTGGATAACTTAAACCTCCTGTGGCAATAACTACCTTTT
>Ga0131853_10014980_pt1 | contig 14191 bp, 9 predicted proteins | sample TergutLab28metaG_FD_92764 | JGI IMG/M metagenome (GOLD analysis project Ga0131853, IMG submission 92764) | Labiotermes labralis P1 segment gut microbial communities from Petit-Saut dam, French Guiana - Lab288 P1 (version 2) (version 2) | ecosystem: Host-associated > Arthropoda: Insects >... | reverse complement strand
TGATTCTTTTCTTTATCTAGTTTTGTTATTCCAAGTAAGTGTCTCAAAAATTTCATCTGTGCTGCTTCTAAACGTTGTTCCTCTCTTTTCTTCAGTACCCAAGCTTCACTTCCAAATTTTAATTCTGCTTTAGCTGTAATGTTGTGAATTCTTAACTTTGTTTCTTTGTTCATTTGTTTTCCAAAATGTCTCCGTATAGCTCCGGATGCACGGTCCATGGAACATAAAATTGAATATAAAATTTATGGTGTTAATCTCAAGTATTTAGTATACAGTCGCAATAACGAAGAAAGCTTTTGAAAAATTGCATGTTTTAGCTAATGTGTACATATTTGTACATAAATACGTGGATGTTTGCATGCATATTGACGTACCTCACTATTTTCTTGCATACAAAGGACCAGAATTATCTGTGTGCACTTGACCTCAGAAATCGCAGCTGTGTGCCAAGAAACAGAGGTACTGTTTTCTGTGGCATATCGGAAAATTCCTCCTCTCATATGAAGATAAAGACGGCTCTTCGCACATGGCACAGGAAGTCTGAGATTGACATCACCCGTCGTTACTAGCGTCGCGGGTCAATGAATGTGTAGGGTTTCACCTCCACTATCCCCAGACGATCTTGAAAGCATGGTATCATGGCACAGAGGGACCGTGAATTGTTGTCAAGGAAGAGATGAAACATTCCACCCATAAAGTATAGTGAGTGCAGCACGTTTAACATACCTAGACTGTGCAATTTGTCCACAACAGTGTGTTTCTAATAAACGGTACTACAGGGCATGATTGATAGACCAATCTATACTGGAAGTTGCTGTGGAATGGAAATGAATCCCCAGTACATAGTAAGATAGGTCAAAAAGAACTGAGGATGTGGAATATTTCAACAATTTGAATAGCGTAATAACAAAAGATACAAGATGAACACATGAAATTAAATTGAATAAAGAGAGACCAACTTCATTTCACTTGCTTTTTTATTTCATTATTTAATGCTCAACATGTTTCGGATGGTAATACATCCATCCTCAGGAGCTTGCGACTTATTTGTTGAGATATTTCATGGGTTGTATTGCTCTGGTTAGATGTGTGTTGGTGTTACAGTGTGGTTTGGCTGGGGTGGTGTGGTATCCGGATGCAGGTTGAAGCCTGCACACGGATACCACACCACCCCAGCCAAACCACAACGTAACACCAACACGCATCGAACCAGAGCAATACAACCCATGAAATATCTCAACAAATAAGTCGCAAGCTCCTGAGGATGGATGTATTAACATCCGAAACATGTTGAGCATTAAATAACTCTCTTTATTAAACTATAAAGATGATGCACGGTCCAATAAACATAAGATTCACATGAAATTAAATCCAGGATTACCTTGGAAAAGGCAACAGTCAACAAAAATAAGACTTTTTACCAGCAAATTAGACTTAAATTTAGGGAAGAAACCAGTAATGTGCTACATATGGCGCATAGCTTTGTATGGTGCTGAAAGTTGGACATTTAAGAGAATAGATCAAAAATACCTGGAAAGTTTTGAGATGTGGGACTGGATAAGGAACTAGACGATCGGTTGGACCGATCGTGTGGAAAGGAAGGATTGCTATATAGCGCCAAAGACGAGAGGAATATTCTAGATACAACAGATGTAAGGAAGGCTAACTGGATTGGCCACAATATGCGTATGAACTGCCTTCTGAAACACGTTACTGAAGGAAAGATAGAAGGATAGAAGTGGAAAGAAGACTAGAAAGAAGACGTAAGCGTGTGCTGGATGGCCTTAAGGAAACAGGAGGATACTCACAATTGAAAGAGGAGATATTGACTAGATCGCACTCTGTGGAGAACTCGCCGTGGAAGAGGCTGTGGACCTGTCGTAAGGCAGACTACAGAGTGAAGTGTGTGTTTCACTTATTTAAACAATAAACGCAGATTATTTCCCAAAACAGCGTTAACCGTTGCGTATTTGTTACCAGAGACGGACACTGTTTCCTGTAAGGTGGGATAATTTTTTCTTGTCTCATTTACATGAACTATTCACCAAAAGAAAACAGCTTGGATTGCAACTCCACCGCATGCACTGGATCATAGGCAGAAAATCGAAGCTGTCACTAGAAAATAAACTGCTAATATACAAAACCATCCTAAAGCCCATCTGGACGTACGGCTTCCCCTTCTGGGGTACAGCAAGTAATTCCTACATCGAAATACTCCAGAGATTTCAAAATAAAGTCCTCAGATCAATCGTCAACGCTCCATGGTATGTACCGAACACTATATTACACACCGATCTACAGATACCCACAGTTAAAGAAGAAATAACTCACTTCAGCACCAAATACCGAGAAAAGCTACTCACACATCCCAACGAACTCATACCCGCCATACTAGAAGAAGAAGGACCAAGAAGATTAAAACGTTTCATAACAACTGAACTAACCACAAGGTTCTCATAAGCACCGTACACAGGTACGAGAACATCTGATGTGAGGATATTCAATGGAATATTACTCCACAATTCATGCGATATCAGCGTAGGATATAAGGTTAATTGTACTTATAGTCTGTAATATACTGGTGGTACAATAAAGGAGACAAAAAAATTTAGATGAACTTCACTTTCGAAAGGACAGGCGCGCGTAGGATTGTTCCACCACGTGCTGATTATAGTGTGATTCTAGTACAGTCTATGGCACCAGTCCTGAAAGCTTCATTTCTATACTGTCTTTCCCGCGTGGTGTTGTATGTCGGTCGATATTAGTTATACAGTAACCTGCATTAATATTTCCTTCTATACCTTCCTTCTTCTCTAAGACCACTAAGACAAACATTAAGGTCAATCGACCACTTTAGAAGCAGAGACCCAGGTGTACAATATTCTAGCCTCATGCTGTGAAACCCACATTAACATTGTATCCGAAGATAAACTTTCACTCACTTAACGAGCGTCGAAGCTATGCGTTTAAAATTAGAAGCCATTAATTCTTACTGGAAAGCATGGACTTAAGAACAAGCTCAGCGGAGAACAAGAACTTACGCAAGAGTGACGTATTAGTTCGCACTGGTAACGCGGAAACACTACCACACTTTCTACGTAGTCGTCACTTAAACATGCAGCGACTCTCTCTTGAACGGAGTCTGCCTGTTACTTAATTTATTTGTGGGTGAAAGTGAGCCCAAGAATCTGGTTGTGTAAGAGCAGACTTTCTTCTTGTACTGAACGAAATATATTTTTACCATGTCTAAGCGCAGAGTTTCTTCTTTTATGCAATACAAAGCAACGAAATCCACATTTCCTAAATTAATATTTTAATTTTTTATTTTTTATGTCTTCTACATATTTCGAACCCGAAGATTCGTCTTCAGGAAGACGGTTGTGTGAAGTATTTATGGGAAGGTACGTTTTACATGCATCGGTATAAGCAGTCCTGTGTTCGATACAATCGTCTTCCTGATGATGAACCATGGGTTTCGAAATATGTAGAAGACATCATTAAATTAAAAATTAAGATATTACTTTAGAAAATGGGCATTTGGTTGGTTTATATGTTACCATTATATTACAGTGCATGGTGCAGAAAACAAAATTTCTTCTTTTACTTCGTGAAACATGTTTTTACTATGTATGTTTTAATGAAACATATTTGTGCCACGTGTAAGCGCTGAGTTCCTTGTTTTGCAGAATGGAACATATTTTTACCACTCGTAGTGCACAGTTCAGAAATGTACCCTCTAGTGTAAGGAAGGAACAAAGTTACAGATATCTCCGAATACAATGCTTGGGAAAATATTTAGGACTGAAACGTACTAACTAAGAAGGAAAATAGCCGATGCTGGTGGCTTTCTTGTCTGAGGCGTAGGTCTGCGGCCACTTAATAGCTGGGACCGCGGATTCGAATCCTGCTCGTGGCATTGATGTTTGTGTTTACTGTGTGTTGTGTAGGTAGCGGCCTTGTGACGAACCGGTCACGCGTTCAGAAGAGTCCTACCGAGTGTGTGTCTAATCCTATGTGATCTTGAAACCTCAACAATGGTGTGACCTTGGCCTGAGACTGGCTTTCGAGCTACAAAGAGAGGGGTGGGGGGGGGTGGGGGTAGGGAGAGAGATTCAGAATATTACATAACGAGGAACTTTGTAGCTTATACAGGGCACGTAACATTGTTAGGGTAATGAATTGTAGGTGGTTGAGATGGGCTGCGTATATACGTAGGATTGGGAGAAAATAAGTGGAATCCCAATGAAGGAAGCTCGAGGGAAAGGTCAGAAGATGCTCGTAACTGTGAAGTAAGGATGAGAAGATGATGGACTCGGCAACTAGACGTGTCTAAGGCAGCGTTTCTCAACCGCCGGGCCGCGGCCCGGTACCGGGCCCTGACATCAATTATACCGGGCCGCGAGAGATTCTCGTGGAATTGATAACTAATTTAAATGTAATTTTATATTTGTCAACATACCACACCGTACACATAATTGTACTAATAGTCTAATTATGCCATAATTAATTATTAATACTTATGTTACTTTAATGTATGAACTTAAAAAAAAACTGGAAAGTTACTGACGAGTAAATCTGTTGGGACTGGGCCCTCATCGTATGAAAAAATAATTTACCGGGCCGTGGTCTCACAAAGTGTGAGAAACACTGCTCTAAGGTACTTCCGGGTGTTGAAGTTCTGCTATCAGTGACCGAGTTAGTTAAAGGGGAGTTCGGAATGGTAGAGACCAGTGGTTACCAACCTTTCCGAGTATATGGACCCACTCCTGCAGCGAACATGGTGCGAAACGGCGTCCTGATATTTGTAGGCCTACTTTCAGTATCAGTTGTTTCAGAAAATCTATAACAGAAAATATCTGTAACTACAGTAACGGTTGTAAGTGAAGGTACGCAGCATCCACCACAACAATAAGAGGACTGTGAGTGGAATACAGTGTGATGTAGTATATCGAGTTTACCCAGACCTTCTTTATTTTAAAGGTGTCTTACAGTCGTGCAGTGCACAGTGTGTAATTTTATTTACACCCATAAGCAAAGCACTGCCTTTCCTGCAGCGATTTTCATGAAATTCACCAGTGTTGAGCAGCACAATTCATCTGAATCGGAGGCAGTCTGGAATGTACGGATATAAAATTATTAGTGCCCTTAAGTAAAGTATGGCTGTCAATTTGACAGCTTTCTTGGTACTCAAGTGCCAGTAATAAATGTATGTGAACGGACGAAGAATGTAGAAAACAGAGGCAAAATCGGCCAAGGGATGTGGGTTATTTAAGCAGAAATTTTTATGACGGTCACTTAGCCTGTTTTCACGAAATGCGGCTTACTTGACAGCATTGCATAACACACTTTTTTGCCTGATTTCATGGAAGTCGGTTTAGCCGCCGACCCTAGATTACTGACGTACGGATATGGTCTCTGTATATCTCATTCTTCGTAAAGAACGCTTAATAATAGGGGCTGATGAAAGAAGCCAAGCTCTGACCTCAGATACAATGCTTGTTGCGAAGTCAGGCTATGTGAAGGCATTGAATTTACCCCATCCCCCCCCCACCGAGGTCAGGGACCCATACGTTGATAACCACTTATACAATGTAGGTCGTAGGGTTACAGTGTCAATAAGACACTTAAGGAAATTGTGTAAAGTGATACAGTTTTATTTGAGTGACATGGCAGAAGCAGTCGAAAGCACTTCCCCCATTTTGCCTGGACTGGTTAATTCTTACATTGTTTAACGACATTGTGTCAGCTAAAGATGTTTAGTAGTGCCAAGTGCATGTCATAGAATTGCGTTGCTCTGTTCAGTTATGCGGCTTTGTAGGTGAGCAGATGAAGAGCAATGGACCTTTGCTTTGTTAATTTAAGGGCATACTTGTTACATAAACCCTAAAAGTTTAGGAATTTATATACGTAATACCAAAAATGTTGAATGAGTTTAGGTGTAGATATTTTTCGGTACGCAACGTCATAACACGTAAAACTTCTCTCAATGTGTGTGCTCCTGTATGTACCCAAATTTGAAACCTCTGAGTGCCTACCTTACTCGTGCCATGTCTCACCTTTCCTTGAAAGTTTAGAGATCAGTTTTAAAAAACTTAAAAACCCGAACAGAATAAAATTACGTGGAGGTGGTGAGTGTAAGCGACAAAATTTTTAACCTTTTATGCAGTAATAAAAGTAGAGTAATTTTTTTAATATTATTAGAATAAGATAACTCAGATAACAAACTTACTACACATAGATACAAAAATAATAACCAAAAATAGTAAAGATAACGGTAAATCAGTCCCGTTACAGGCCTGGAGTGGCCCAGAGGGTTCCAGGAAGTTAAGGTTCCCAGATTTAATGACAAATGCACAGGATGATGATAAGTTTGTCAGCTTTACGTACCGGCCGCCTTTACCCCCAGGAAATGCTCCTAGTACTCATTTCTGTTAGAGGCTGAGTCGACCCACGGGCCATAGTGCGATCGGAAGGATTTTATGTCAATAAAAAATGCCACACCAGCTGGCATGGAACCAGCGACCTTCCGATTTGTTGCACAGCACTGTGCTACCGCGGTCTCCCCAACAAAAATAGTAATAGTAGTAATAATAATAATACTCAATATAACTCATTTAAATTTATTTCAGTTCCTAATTTTTCTTTATGTGTTCCTTCTTCACTCTTCGCAACCTCAGTCCAGACCCTGTAATATCTAATCTACACATCTTCGTCCCACCTTCTTGTTGGATACTGTTTGATGCCTTTCGTACACCTGCAGACGTTTTCTTCCGTTTACCACTGCTGATTCTGGCACGATGTTGGTGCGCATTGTCAGAAATGTCACATATTTAACTTGGAAAAACCCAGGGGATTGGAGTCCTGAACCAGGCTTCGTGGGACACAGGGATAGAACTCCTTAACTTCGGTTCTGTCTCGCGAAAATCTTACCATATGGGATCCCTGCTTGCAAGCCGCGCTTGGAATGGCGGTGTGGAGGAACAGACGAGTACAAGTTAATGTTATCCGTCTACACACCGTGATGGCGTATGAGGGAAGTGGATATATTACTCCACTCAGTATTGCCTTGGGCAATGGATGGAGTTGAATAGTTAGCCTCACGTTATGCTGCTTTATAGCCATGGAAAGGGCCCACTTGAACAGGAGGCTCGGTGGGTTCCAGAGTCGGTCCGGACATTTTGTAGAAGAGTTAACGTCTAGCCTTTGCCCAATAATTACACTCAATACGCTGCCTCTTTTCCCTTTTGTAGAGGACACGTACGAGAAACATGTGAGAATTCGTAACTCCTATAATTACAAAACCGAAATTTATAGTATCAATTAGTACAAGTTAGTACAACTAAGTACAACTTTACGTAGGATTTTTTTTTCTACATTCAAAGGTCCATGCATCGTGAAATGTATACCAATAATTGCCCAACGAAATGCACCTAAATACAGTTTATTTATATCTGTAAACCGCTCTACATGTTTCGGCTGGTATCTCCACCCATCATCAGGAGATCATGTCACTGTATCCACAGTATCTGGCATTAGTAAAATAGTAACTGCAACCTGTCGTGAACGTGACTGGACGGGAAATGGTTCCCGTCCAGTCACGTTCACAACAGTTTGCAGTTACTATTTTACTAATGCCAGATGCTGTGGATACAGTGACATGAGCTCCTGATGATGGGTGGAGATACCACCCGAAACATGTAGAGCGGTTTACAGGTATAAATAAACTGTATATAGTTGCATCTTGCTGGACAATTATTGGCATATATATATATATATATATATATACGTAGCCTCTCTATCGAACTGTCGAGTGCGCGACATCTTTGAGAGTGGAGTGTTTATAAAACATTTGGTGTTGTATAAGTGCGAGCGGGTGGTATTGAGTTGGCGGTTTTGGATATACGTATTGATTCTGGCCTCACTCCAAGTCGGCATCCAAGAAACAGCAATCCCGCCACGGCTTTCACTGCTCCTGTTTTTCTCTTACTCCATCCGTAAGTCTCTTACACTTTCATAAAAGGATGTTTTCTGAATTCTTTAAACTACAAAACTGAAACCTTTGAATGTTTTCGCTTTAAGAAGAGGCATTTCAGTTTCAACTGACCTTGCGTATCATGGTCATTACTTCCACAGTTGCACTGTTCGTACTGAAGTTACAATGAGGCTGCGGAGGTAATCCCTGTGGAAGGGCAACAGACACATCTCCCTGCGGTTGATTTTGTTGCCCTCCAATTGACTAATTCTCTATGATCCTCTGCAGTCGCATAGACACTCTGTTCATTGAAATGTTTGTAATGCTAACCACATGACAATCTTTGCTGGCGACAAGCTGAGTGACGTTGACAAGAAGGAGCAGAAAGGAAACAGAACGTTCGGAAGGGTGGGAGGCCTCATACGTCGTCATTCGCGTCATCGATGGGACAACTTCTTGTGATTTCAGTATAGCAACCGGTACTGTTGTAACAGAAACGCTGATACCAAAATCCACAATTGGGGATTTCCGGAATCAGTTTCGTCTACCGTCCAGCGTCATAACATTATTCCCTAAGAGTATGCTGATACTATCCTCTGATCTCATCGGTCAGCCAAACGGAGCACTGACGACGCTACTTCCACACTTAAATTCTGTACAAATGTCTTGTCTGTTATGAGGCAGTTTTAGCCAGTTTTTATTCATTACAGCCTACCCCAGTCTCGACCATATCCTTGAAGTTTGCAGAGCGCAGCAAACTCCCAATTTAGTAACCCGCTACACGGACCACGCTGGTGTAGCGGCAACATGTTATATTTTTACTTGGGAAGTATCCGGTTCCAAACTCGACTCGAACATCGTTACCCTGGTTGAGGTTTTTCGTTACATTTCTCAGTCCCGCCAGGTAAATTCTAGCTAATATCTCGATTAGACCACTGCCTTTTCCTTTCGAATCCCTTCCAAATCATCATTCAGCTGTCATCTTACCATTTGGCTTGTTATAATCGTAGATACCGACAGTTTGTTTCTTGTTGAGAGTTGCTGGGTTTTCTCCGTGATTTGTTTCAGGTGTTCATGTTTCTGTGACATGACCCCTCGTCACTGAGGAAGCAGTTCCCGACGTTTCGATGGAAACCGCGTACCCAACGACGCAGCGTCACGTCACAGAAAAAGAGAATTCTGTGCTTCCTGCTCTTGAAACTGTTATTCTGTGGCCCCAGAAGCTTCTCAACAAAGAAGCTGTGAATCGCTTCGCATAGAGAAGCGTCTTGTTTTATGTTACGTCATGAATATAGACGTGATGTTAGCAGTTTTTATGACACGCGGCCATTCACTCTTTGATCCCAACTTCAAGCGATGCTCGATGTTTCTTTCTGGCGAGTGTATGGCTTATTTGAAAGTCCATCTTGGTTGGTCCGTTTGGTGTGCTCTTGTTCACCCCGACTGATCGTACAAAGGATTCAGTAACAGTGATTTGTTTGTTTGTTATAATTATTTATAATCATCTAATATTGTGTTAATACGGCATACACGATGGAGGATTCAGGCAATTTTGTGTCCTGACGCATCTGCATATATTTCTGGAAGGCCCTCTCCTAATTACTGCTGGGCGTGAGTTGTTTAAGAATCGGCCATGAACAGGTTGGTTATTCGAATAACGTTATAGCTTTAGATGTATTACCTGTTTCGTTATATAATTACTCGGGTTTCCTGGATCAACCTCCCCCCCCCCCCAACTGTGCAGCTTTAATCCGGGAACGGCGAAGGGTACGCCACTGTTCTTACCGTCTTGTCTTCAGCATTCCTCAGTCTAGCGTTGAGGTTAAGAATGAGTTGAGTTCTACCTCCACTCCTACTATACGTCTCCATGGTATTGACAGGAACAACTTACCGACTTACTCTTCCATTGTGTATCGTTGTGCAGTAAGATATTGTGAATGAAGAAGTGTGAAGGAATGGAAACTTCCGTCTATGTTGGCGTTATTCAGTGACTCACGTCACATACTGGTCGCATAATGTTTGAGTAAGATCGGCCTGTAAACACTGCATATAACCACGATTGAGTCACATAACCAATCTGCCTTCAGTTATCCCGGAGCATATTATTATAAATATTTTTATAATTAAAATTCAAATTTATGTTTTGAAAGACCTGTGGTTGCTATACATTTCGCCAATTTTAGATTTAGTAATCTCTGGATTTTCGCCCTCGGAGTCGGTTTATATGCTGTGTTTTTATTCGCACTAAACATCCCCCCCCCCAGTAGAGATGCAGTGTGTTTACTGTATAACAGGAACTGAATTTTTAAACATTGTTCTACATTTCATGCTACAGAGAGCTACAGCATCACGTCGACACCAACCCTGATCAATTCAGTTCATATCCCTACAATCGAATTCTTTACCATGCAATTTTCTATCTTCCCTTATGCTGCTCGGTATTATCATCCCCCTCTTACCAAAGGCTTTTCTAACCAACTTCCATATATTAATAAACTTCACCCGTTCTGTATGCCCGCCCTATTATTTAACCACTGTAGCAGTACCGCATCAACAAAACGTTATGTAAATTAAGTCACCTTGATCATTTTTGACGTTCAGGTGACCGTGCATCGTGATAAATTCTTATTAAAAAAAACAACTAGATGCACTAATTTCTCAATTTATTTTTGGAATAAAACTCTACATGTTTCGGACAGTTCCTCTGTCCATCATCAGGAGTTTTCCACTGTACACACAGCAATGGTATATGTCATACAAGTTTGTTGACAGCTTGCGAGCAGGATCAGGACGGAACTCCTGATGATGGACAGAGGAACTGTCCGAAACATGTAGAGTTTTATTCCAAAAATAAATTGAGAAATTAGTGCATCTAGTTGGTTTTATTATAAGAATTTACCTTTCTCATGTTTGTGTACTCCACTTTTTTGGGTTACAAGTCTCAGGTGGTTTCGCACAACGGTTACTGTCATACTACGCGAATGAGGGCGGAAGGCGAGGATATGCATCTTCTCGTATCTTGGAAGTCGATTGATAAAGGGAAATAAGGCGATATAATTACACAGAACACAAAACCTTGTTACTCTCTGTGCCGAAGGGCAGGGGACGTGGCGTTTTGAGACTAGGGGTCTACCTGTTTCAAATGGATTAAGATGGCTCAGAATACGGTTCTGTTGAAGATTCATGTGAACAGACTAACGAAACGTTGTGTTACACCAAAGGCTGGGAAGGTCTGTATCACCAGTGCAACTTCCAGCCACTCAATGTGGGTTTCATTTCATGCAGTTTGTTATTTGATCTGTCAGTACTGTTACAGCTGCATTACTATATTATGTCTCTATTACCGTCACAAAGGTACAGCATATCGTCGATCGCAGGGATGATTATGTAATGCGGAAGTTACAACTTTTAACTTTCGTTACCCTTGAGCTGGAGATACAACGATCTATCCTTTATTGTGCGCTTGTCTGATAATCACTGATGGACGGTTGAATCGAGATATCGATTTAATTAAGTATTTATTTATTTTGTTGTAAGTACTATCCAGTGCGCTGTGTTAGATGACGGCAGAGCACAGAGGCGCCAAACGAAATTTGGACAATGATATTTCAGTTTCCACTTTATGAACATCTCAACGTATGTTGGTGAGACTGAGTTACAAAAGATTATGTAGAACATCGTCACTATATTTGAAAACAAAGAAACCTGATTTGTGTTAGAATAATGAACGTGGAATTACCTCAGGTTTTACGGAATTGCGCCATGTGTACCTGATGTATCGTATATCTGACAATAATTTTGCTTTTATATATGCATTCGCAAACCTCGCTCTCATCGCTGTCTCTTTGGCAATGACGTGTCTGATAATTTACAAAATGTAATTTAGCTTATTTTTATTTGACTCTATTGAGGTTTTGCACAGTCACCTGTGCCAGTATTACACGGTGCCGCAACGCGTTACGTCCAGTGGTGTGTCACAGTTCGTGTGCTTGTACCAACGCATAAAATGCACATAAATAATTCCTTGTAGCCGAACATTAGTAGTCCGCCGAACCACCCGTTGTGTGAAGAGGCTCCTGTCCGTCATCCCTGTCGCTTATACCCAGGTCCCTCCAGACGTGACAAATTCTAAGCTGTACGAGGACGCGATATTTGGAATTTTCTATTTGGGATTGTGTTTACAAAATTTATGGTTTATTCCGTTGAAGAAATTAGGGACTTTAGATTATGTTGCGGGCGTTTTTCTCCCACGGATATTTAAACTTATTTTGTGATAAATAAAATTGGTCAGACAACGAAAGTAAAAACCTTTTCGTTGTCCGACCAGTCATTAGAGGGAAGGTAGTGGGGATGTCGCCCTGGCGATTGAGGGTTAGAGGTGCAGAGAGGAGGGTTTTGGGAGAAGGAGTTTAGTGTTTAGAGGAGACAGAAGTAAGCAGTTCCAAGACTGAGGTGTATGTTTGTTAAAAGAACAATTTGGTATCAATAAATCAGCTAGAATTATTAAAACAATGCGATGTCATTAAATCAAGCTTATGCTACCGACGAGTTAGCCGGCTATAACATTTCATTTCAATTGGATTTTCTTCTATATTTAACGGATTGGTCTGTTAAGGAGGACAGCGGTTCATTGCCGTCAACTGAACGAGGTCACACTCGACATCAGCAGTTCCCAAAATTCACGGCACCCCCAGTGACACAGCAGTTTTTTACGGCGCCCCTGGGCCAAGAGAGATAACTAATACTTCCGTTTATTAAGCATTTAGGTCGGCATAACTTAATTACTTTTGTTCTAACAACTTAGTAGCCGTTTGAATGAATAATACACATAAACCGAAAGAAAGTTTGAAATATTCGCGGCGGTCAGTTTGGGAATCGCCGCTCTATATGGAACTTTCCTATGGTCTGTATATTTCGCGCCTTTACTCTGCTGGGTTAATGTATTTTCCTGTGTCACCATTTTCGTTACCTACTCCATTTTTTATAAGAAATAACGTCTCAGCTCTTTCGCCAGGAATCAAGACTTCAGTATTTGAGAATTCTGACCTAGCCAATAGTCTACAGGTAGGCCTCCTTAGCACATTCAAGACTTACGTCTGGTTCTTGTCGGTGAAGTTTTAAGTGCGGCACTTTAGGCACGAATGACGTCTCACTAGTGAGAAGTTATGCATATGAAGGAAAAGACACGTGTTTGAGTTAGCCCCAGTATATTCATATATATGCACGTACATGCCTATATACTGTGCTAAAAGTTTGAAGGTCGCGGGTTCTATTCCCGAAGGTTGTGTTGGAATTTTTTACTGACAATTCCTTCCGGCCGCACTATGGCCCTGGGGTCGAATCAGCCTGCAACAGAAATGAGTAAAAAAAATCGGTAAAGCAATCCCATTACAGGCCTGAACAGGTCCAGAAGGTTCCAGGAGGCTGAGGCTCCCAGATTTCAAGACAGTCGGCACATGAAGGAGGTAAGGTTGTCAGCCCTACGCACCGGCCGCTTTTACTCCCCAGGAAATATTCCTGGTACTCATTTCTGTTAGACGCTGAGTCAACCTAAGGGCCATAGTCCGACCGGAAGGATTATGTCAATGAAAAATTCCAGTGACATCATCGGGAATCGAAACCGCAACCTTCCGACTAGTAGCGCAGAGCCTCAACCAACTGCGCCACCGCGTTCCTCCAACAGAAATAAGTACCAGGAATGTTTCCTGGGAGTTAAAGGCGGTCGGTGGGCAGGGCTGACAAGCCTGAAACTCCCGTAACCTCTACTTCTGTAATAGGACTTACAGGGATTAATTTACCTTACATGATTTCATACATATATATAGCCTATTTATGCACAGTACATATATATATACACACACACACACACATACGTACTTCCAGCAGGCCGTTATGCAGTGTGTCATGCAATATCGAAAGACCTCGCCGTGTCACCGTATGCAAAATTTTGAGAAACACACGATATCCGTAACATTTAGATTACCCAGCAACAAATAAAGACAGAATGGCATTACTGTTTATTCGTTTCCTTTCTTTCGGCACTGAACACGCTATTCCAATAGAGCAAGGTATCAGAACACTGCTGTTGTGTTCGTTGGAAATCACAAAACTACGTAACTCCCCCCCCCCCCCCCCCCCACAGGGTTTTTTTTTCCAAAACTACAAGTTTTTAAGTTAAATCCCCTTTTTAAAAAAAAAAAACATGGGAAGGGGGGGTGG
>Ga0131853_10014976_pt1 | contig 14196 bp, 15 predicted proteins | sample TergutLab28metaG_FD_92764 | JGI IMG/M metagenome (GOLD analysis project Ga0131853, IMG submission 92764) | Labiotermes labralis P1 segment gut microbial communities from Petit-Saut dam, French Guiana - Lab288 P1 (version 2) (version 2) | ecosystem: Host-associated > Arthropoda: Insects >... | reverse complement strand
TTTGCGCGCTTGTTTTACCGCCAATTTGATATCACCCACATTTTTCATGCCCCCATTATCATTGAGGGGGGATGACATTTTCTCTGTCCCGCTACACTATGACATTATCATTGTACGGCGACACTTTTCTTTTCCCGCTTGTCAAGGCTATGGTGAGATTGTATAATTGTTTGAGTTGGAGCGTGTGGCTTCTGCTTTATGTTTTTGCGTGTCAACGCCGGCGTAGCTCAGGGGTAGAGCAGCGCACTCGTAATGCGCAGGTCGGCAGTTCAAATCTGCCCGCCGGCTCCAGGAATAGCAAAAGGCTCAGAGGAATTTATCTGGGTCTTTTTTTGTAATTCTTTTTGGCTGTTCGCTAGATGCCCAAATTAATCAAATAACATCTGGCATACTGGCACAGCTTGTGATACAGTATTTCAATACCGTCATGAATATCGCCGTCTAGAGAATGTCAAAGATAACTCGTTGCGTTTGCCGCAAGATGAATTAGCCAGAGTCTGGTGCCCAAGAGGAAGCTTACTATATGGATAATGAAAAAAATGTCGAAAATAAAATACTCGCCATTGTCGAAAACATGTTGGAAGTGCTTCAAGGCGGTATCAGCATCACCGATGGAGAAGGATACATTTTAAAACTTGGCAAAAGCTGCCAGGAAATGTATGGCATCACTCAGGACTACATCGGAAAACATCTGTCGGTGCTGGAAGAAGAAGGTTTCTTTCGCCCGTCGCTCACAAGAATTGCTTTGAAAGAACGCAGAAAAGTTACGATGACACAGCCGGATAAAAACGGCAATCCACTTTTGGTGACGTCAGTACCAATTTTCAACCCCGATACCGATCGATTGCTGTGCGCCATCAGCTATGCTTCATGGGATATCAATAACGGCCTGGCGCTGCAGGAACGATACAGCCAATTGCTGACGGAAATGACCCGGAGCAATATGGAACTGGCTGTGTTGAAAAAACGCATGTTGTCAGCGGGGATTGTAGCCTGCAGCCCGCAGATGAAACGAATTGTCGAGTTTGTGGAAAAAGTCGCGAATGTGGACGTGGAGGTGCTTATCTGCGGAGAAACTGGCAGCGGCAAATCGAACCTCGCAAAATACATTCACCAGCGTTCCAATCGCAAAAACCGCCCCTTTGGCCAACTCAGGTGCAGCGCATTTTCACAGAACGCGCTCGAAAACGAACTGTTCGGTTCATCCAGAGTTTGCACCAGGACGGATGAAGAAATAATAAAAAACGGTCTATGCGAATCGCTGAATACAGGCACTCTGCTGATAGAAGATATCGAAAGCATGGAGCGCGAGACACAGTCAAAATTTTTGTATCTGCTGAAAAACAAGCACTATTACAGGAAAGACGGTACGGAATCTATCGCGGCAGACATACGTGTTATTGCCACAACCCGAAAAAAACCCAGAGAGTTGGCCGCTTTTCTTGAACCTAATCTATATTACCGGCTGACCGTGGTGCCCGTGGATATGCCAAGCCTGGTAAATCGGAAAGAGGATATCCCCGGTTTTGTGGAAAGATTTCTGAAACAGTTTAACGAAAAATATCAAAAAAGTATATCAATCACCCCAGCCGCGCTAGAATTACTGCAAATGTATTCCTGGCCGGGCAACGTAACGGAGCTTAAATGTCTGATTCAGCAATTGACGCTGATAATGGAGGAAGATGCCATTCGCACATATCACCTTCCTGATAATATATCCCAATTTTCAGCGGCAAAATACGCCCCTGCCGTGGATTTAAGGAAATACCTCGAATATCATGAAGAACGGCTGATTTTACAGGCTTACGACAAGTGCAAAACAACGGTCAAGCTTGCAAAATACCTAGGGATTAGCCAGGCTACTGCGGTTCGCAAGCTGCAAAAGTATCTGGATAGGCGTGGTAATGATAACCCTATTCAAAAATAAATATTTGAGGCAGTTCAGGCAATCCGTCATATTGCCACCCTATATAAGAAGAAACTGATCAAATTTTTTCCAGGCTTCGCGCATACCACCACTGCTCCAGTTTTGTTAAAAACAGCGTAACGTTTTCAGCTAGCCGTAAATATGGCAGGCCTATTCATATTTGAATAATTTGCGGAAAAGCTGTATTGCAGCCGCCTTTACAGCTAATTAAACGCGATGATATACTCCCGGCCAAAACGATAAAGCCCGAACATGATGAAAGTTTGCTCCGATTTCGGTATATGGGAGGGGTTGTATATGGCGTTACGGCTTATTGATCTGTCACAGGAAATATACCAGGGAATGTCGATTTTTCCTATGCATCAGCCAACTTTTATCATGACTAATATGACATTTGAAGAAAATATGCGGAAAACCGGTAGCAAAACGCTGGGATTCTCCGCCCGTAATCTTTTAATGAGCGAGCATTGCGGCACTCATACCGATGCAGTGTCGGAGTTTGTGCCAAATGGAACCACCATCGACAACATGCCGCTCGACTATTTTTGGGGCAGCGCCGTCTGCGTCGATTTGTCAGACGTGCCGTCATCCCGCTTTATCAAGCCGCGAGATTTGCAGGACGCGGTAAAAAGCACAGGACTTACATTACGCAAAGGCGACATTTTTCTGATGTACACCGCTCATTACGACCGCAATTATGGAACTGAGCGTTACCAGAAGGAGTACAGCGGGCTTTCGTACGATGGTGCAATGTGGCTAGCGGAGAAAGGCATAGTCAACATCGGCGTTGACGCTCCATCAATTGACCATCCCGCCGACGTCAATTTTTCAGGCCATCTGGCGTGCGGCGAATACAACATTACAAATACTGAAAACCTATGCAACCTGAAGACGTTAGCCGGGCACCGTTTTCTATTCTTTGGATTGCCGCTACGTATACGAGGTGGTTCCGGCTCGCCTGTCCGCGCCGTCGCGCTTTTGGAGGAATAGCCGGCCGCCTGGGCCGTTATAAGCTGTGAAGGAGATGAAAAAAATGTCAGGTAATCAATACGTACTGGCAGTACCGAATTTCAGCAATGGACGTGACACGGACATAATCGAAGCGGTAACCGCTGAAATAAAGAGTATTCCTAAAATTAACCTTGTCAGCGTGGAGCCTGAGCACGACTTTAACCGCACCGTTGTCACCATGATAGGCGAGCCAGAAGCGGTAAAAAAAGCATTGATCGCGATGGGTAAAAAAGCATCGGAGCTGATTGACATGAGAAAGCAGACCGGCTCCCATCCGCGCATCGGCGCGCAGGATACCCTGCCTGTTTTTCCGTTCAAAAACATCACGCTGGAAGAAACCGTCGCATTGGCCGAGGACATCGGCAAAGCGTTCCACGAAGCAACCGGCGTGCCGGTGTTTTACGCAGGATTAAACGCCCGCGCACCGGATCGCGCCTCATTCGCATATATTCGCAAGGGGCAGTATGAAGGGCTGCGACAGCTTTTGATTGACACAAAAAGTTCTCCTACCCGCGCGGAAGAATATAACAGCCGAAAACCCGACTTGTCCAAAGACGGCCTTTTAAGCGACACGGCTGGGGCCACAATTGTCAGCTGCGAGGAAAACGGGCTGACGGCATACAACATTTTTCTCGCCACTGAAAAAGTGGAAATCGCAAAAGAGATCGCAAAATCGGTGCGGGGGCCGTCGGGAGGATTTTCCTCCATCCGCGCTGTCGGCGTGAAATTTCCGGAACATGAAGGGGTTGTAGTCAGTATGAACATGTTCGACTGTATCAAAACTCCCATACCGAGGGTATTTGAGTTCTGCAAACGCGAGGCAGAGCGTTTCGGCATCGCGGTTATCGGTTCAGAAATTGTTGGCCCCATCAAGCTGGACGCTGTGATGACCAGCGTTGCGTATGCGTTGAATCTGGAAAAATTCACGCTAAGTCAGATTCTTGAAACACACCTGATGAATTTATAGGGCGTTTATAGAACGCTTGGGGCGTTGATGCGATGCGGATAATAGTGGGCATTACAGGCGGAAGCGGAGCCATATACGCGCTGGCTATCTTGCAGCTGTTGGGGCAGCTAGGTGTCGAAAGGCATTTGGTTGTTTCGGAGATGGGCCTTAAAGTAATGGAGCACGAATGCGGCGTAAACGAAACTGAGCTGCGCGGCTGCTGCGATGTATGGCACGACAATACAAATCTTGGGGCGGCGGTCGCAAGCGGTAGTTTCCGAACCGATGGCATGGTGGTGGCTCCCTGCTCGATGCGCACTTTAGCCGCCATTGCTCACGGATATTCCGACCACCTGCTGGCTCGCGCTGCCGACGTTATTATAAAAGAACGCCGCCGGCTGGTATTACTGGTGAGAGAAATGCCGTACAGTAGTCTTCATCTGGAAAATATGCTAAGTCTGTCAAATAAGGGCATCGTTATCATGCCCGCAAGCCCTGGATTCTACAACCATCCAAAGGATATCGGCGACATTGTTGAGTTCGTTTCGGGTAAAGTCCTAGACCAGCTTGGTCTGGAGCATGAAGCATATCAACGGTGGAGAGGTGAATTTACTTGAGCACGGAACGGCAGATGATGCGAGGTGTCCTAGAACGCCTCAGGGAAAGCGGCGATCTTTTGGTATGCGACGCGAAGGTAGACCCAAAGTTTGAATTGGGAGCCGTGCTGAGTTATTACAACAACGAAACTCCCATACTGTTCACCAATGTGAAAGGCGGCTGCGGCAAAGTGGCCGGCGCTCTTTATGGAAACCGCCGCATTATTTGCAACCTGCTGGAAACATCCAACAAAGATCGGCTCCCGAAAATCATAAACGCCATCGCGAATCCTGCAAAGCCGAGTATCGTTCAGAACGGGCCGGTGCATGAAAACGTAATTACGCACAGCATCGACATCCGGCGCATGTTCCCTGTTCCTACCTCTCACGGGCGTGACAGCGGGCCTTTTATCACGTCGGGAATCATCGCCTACCGCGATATTGAAACTGAGAAAACTCACATGGCGGTACGGCGCTTTCAGGTCAACCAGGGCGCCTCGATTAACGTGCTGGTGTCGCCAGCGTCACCTCACATGACGGAAATTCTGGCGGAATATCAACGCCAAAACCGTGCTCTGGAATGTGCGCTCATCCTTGGGTACGACGCGCCGTTTTTGCTGTCTTCTCAAACCGGCTCAAACAGGTACGGGCTTGATAAATACGAAATCGACAGCGCTCTGCGCGGCGAACCACTGGAATTAGTGCGCTGTAAAACAATAAATCTCAACGTGCCAGCCTGGGCGGAGGTTGTGATGGAAGGCGTTATTCGCCCCGGCAAAAAAGGACGTGAAGGGCCATTTGCTGAATTGATGAGCTACTACAGCACGGAGGGAGAGACGCCGTTGATGGACGTTGGCTGCGTCACTCACCGGAACGAACCCATCTTTCAGCACGCATTTCCATGCAGAGAAGAGCATTTGGCTTACGGCATGATTAAAGAAGCTGAACTTTTTTCCGCGCTCAGCCACACGGTGAACGTGCGGGACGTCAACATGACCCTGGGTGGCGGCTGCCGCCTGCACTCCGTTATCTCAATCAGAAAACGGGCTGACGGCGATGGTAAAAGCGCGATTCTTGGGACGCTCGGCTGTTATAAAGATATCAAACATGTTGTGGTGGTAGACGAAGATGTTGATATTTTCGATGAAGCGGATGTTGAGGCCGCTATCGCCACCCGCTTTCAGGCTTCCAAAGACCTCATTGCTGTACACGGCGCTCTTGGCTCCTCGCTGGAGCCGTCTCACCTTGAGACAAACGTTGGCGACAAGCTAGGTTTTGACTGCACCATCCCTCTAGGAGAGAGAAAGAGCCATTATGAAAAGGCCGCGATTCCTGGCTTCGACAAAAAAAGCTTCGATATCAAAAAATATATCCGGTAAGGAATAGCAGGTGAGACGCACATGCCGCAATCGATAGGCACGGTGGAAACAAGAAGCCTTGTGGGCGCTATTGAGGCAGCCGACGCTATGCTCAAGGCAGCCAGGGTGCAAATCCTTGACTTTTCGTTGGTCGGTTCGGGGCTGATAGCCGTCGTAGTGTCGGGCGAAGTGGCCGCGGTACAGGCCGCGGTGGACAGCGGATGGGCAGCGGCTGAAAAAGTAGCCGAGGTAGTCTCTCGCAATGTGATCGCCAACCCGCACAACGACATAGGCAAGCTGATGGGAAACGAGGTGAGCGAAGATGGCAAATAAGCTGGCTTCTGCGGTAATGGCCAATATTGCCGCGAAAAACGGCTACGAGCGAAAGATACCCGACAGTTTGGAATGTGATAGAGAACGCAACGCAAGTAATCTGGACGCAAAGTCGGAAAATTTGCTTCGCAGGATCATACTGCAAACTGTAGGCAGCGCACAAGAGGAGGCTCCGCAACAGAACCAGAGGCCCGAAGAAAACGCCGTGCGCGAAAAGGCATTGAGTCTGGACGAGCTGGCAAAGCAAAAGCGCTGGCAATGACCGGCGCGGAGGGAGATTGATATGGCCTTAGGATTCATTGAGGTTATCGGACTTTCGACGGCAATGGTTGCGCTGGACGCGGCGGCCAAGAGTGCTGATGTAACGCTGACAGGCTTTGAAAAAGTGATTGGCGTAGACAAAATGATCAGCGTAACACTGAATCTTTCGGGCGAAGTATCAGCCGTGCAAGCGGCGGTGGAGGCTGGCCGTAGCGCGGGAAATCGGGTTGGAACAGTGATATCAACTCATGTTATTGCCCGTCCCGACTCGGAGTTGGAGAAGATGCTCAGTAAGATGACAGGCGCGCCTCAAAAACGCCCGCAAGCGAAAAGAAAGAAAAACAAAAAATAAATGGAGGTTCTGTGCGATGGACACAATCGGAACGGCACTTGGAATGGTTGAGACAAAGGGACTGGTGGGCGCTATCGAGGCAGCTGACGCTATGGTAAAGGCCGCTAACGTCACCATTGTGGCATATGAAAAAGTTGGTTTTGGTCTGGTAACCGTGATGGTGCGGGGCGATGTTGGCGCCGTTAAAGCTGCTACCGATGCCGGAGTTGAAGCCGCGCGCTCCGTGGGTGAACTGGTCTCGGTAAATGTTATTCCAAAACCCCACGCCGACGTAGAAACGGCCATTCTGTCGAAGTTCAAATAACGTGAAAGAGCGCAGGGAGTTCACACAGCTGATACTCGCCCGAATTGACAGCGGCAAGTCCTCCTTCGCTTTACGTGCGGCGGGAGACAATCAGCCAAAATCGCCGCGCAACACTGGCGCGTTACAAAAAAACGCTAGTGTTCTGGTGGCGGCAGATAACTACACACCGTCGGCTGTACCGGTAGTGAAAGAAGCTCTTTCCCTCGGTCGGTTTGGGTATCACGTGGCCGTGCTTGCGGATGACTCCCTAGCAGCAAAGATTCGCCGCTATACGCCAGCGAAAAGCATCCATACGATTGACAGCCTGTTTGAGGATGGAGCCTTTTGTTCAGTGCAAGCGTTTGTCGCCGCTAGTTCGCCCAGCATCATAGCGGAAATCGCCGCCGGATTCGGAATCGGTCTGGCGGCGCAGACGGCGCTGTGGGCGCTCTGGCGAGGTATTGACGTGCATATAGATTTGTCCTGCGCTGATTTTGGCGGAATTCCTTGTAAAAACGAAAAGCTGCGCGACATGTACGGCGGCTATAGAGAAAAGCTGCTCGGCCTTGGAGTTATACACACGCCGCGCGGCGAAGTTTTGTCAACGCTGCTGCCGCTGCTTGGCCGACAAATGGAACCCAGCAAACCAGCAGCACCAAATGCGTCAGACGTGCCTAAAGATATCAAAAAGCAAAGTAAACGCGTTTTTATTACGGAAAAGGACGTGCTGGCATACACCGGCGGCACTGAGTGGCTGCTGCCTGCCAGTGCTGCGATAACGGCGGCGGGCAAAGACGCAGCAGCGCGCAGGAAAATTATTTTTCGCAAGGCCGATGCCCTTGGCGGCAGTAAGGAGTAAAAACATATGAATATCGGCAGAGTAGTAGGCACTGTGGTGGCCACACGAAAGGATGAAACGCTAGTCGGTTCCAAACTGCTGATCACGCAGCCGCTGGATTTGCGGTTACGCGCCGACGGAGCAGCCCGCGTGATGGTAGATACAGTCGGGGCCGGAGCTGGCGAGCTGGTGATTTACGCATCAGGTGCCGCCGCGCGTAATGCCGCCAGGCGCAGCGAGGGAGCTATCGACATGGCCATAGTGGGCATCATCGACACTTTTGACACGAACGAACGCTGGATCAACGCTTATAACAACGGCGCTGGCAAGGAGGATGAGCCTGTTGAATGACGTCAATGCTCTTAAAAAAGCAATTGAGCGACGCGGGCTTATAGATGCTCTTATGTCCGGCAGCCGCTTCGCGGATATTGTTCTGCGGGGCGGACAGGTCATAAACACGCTGACGCGGGAAATTTACCCAGCCGACGTGGCGGTAAAAAAGCCGTACATCCTCATGGCTGGAAATGTGGAAAATTTAATCGGCCCGCGCACGACTGTGGTTGACGTATCAGGATGCTTTATATCGCCAGGCTTTATTGATTCGCACATGCATTTTGAAAGCAGCATGCTCACTATGACTGAATTTTCACGCCTGTCGATCCCCTCAGGAACCACGACACTGGTTGCCGACCCACATGAGATTGGCAACGCGCTTGGCCCGGTCGGAATGATGGTGATGGCCGATGAAGCTGCCACTCTGCCGAACACTATACGACTTGTGGTTCCCGCACTGGTTCCTGACTGCCCTGGCCTGGAAACAGCCGGAGTAGACGTAAGTTCTAAGGATATGGAGGCGCTCTTGAATTACTCCAACGTGATCGGCATCGGGGAACTGCAAGGCTTTTCGGTCGTCCGTCATGTATATGACAATACGCCGGAGATAATTGACGATCTGCTGGCCTCGACATCTTACGCCCGCCGAAGGGACAAAGTGGTTGACGGCAACGCGCCGGAGCTTTATGGCGCGGAGCTTGCCGCGCACATTATCACCGCAGGCGGCTTCACTTCCTGCCACGAGACAGCCACCAAAGCAGAATGCCTGGAAAAGCTCCGCTATGGCATGCACGTTTTTATGCGGGAGGGTTCGACTCAAAAAAATATGGCGGAATGTATCCGCGCTGTCACCGAGGAAGGTTTAGATTCCCGCCGGTGCATTTTAGCCACCGACGACATCGTAGCTGGCGACCTCAAAAAGCTTGGCCACATGAACGAACTCGTAAAGCGCACGATTCGCCGGGGCGTTGACCCAGTTGAGGCCATTCAGATGGTTACAGCCAACCCGGCCGCCTACTTTGGTTTTAAAGATCGCGGTATCATCGCGCCCGGCGCGGTGGCAGACCTTGCCGTCATAAGCGACCTTGCCGAAATGACGGTGAAGGCGGTGTTCCTTGGCGGAGAATTGGCTGCCCTGGATGGCAAAATGCTATTGAACATGCCGCCTTACCGCTACCCGGATACCGTCAAACGGTCGGTGCGCCGAGGCCCCGTATCCAAAGATGACCTGCGCATCGCGTCTTCTCAAAGTTCTGTGATCGGACGCTGCCTCGTTGTCATACCTGACCAGAATCTCACTGGTACGCGCGAGGTTTCTTTATCGGTAAAAGACGGCACAGTGCAGTGCGACACGGCAAACGACGTGATATACATGGCATGCGTGGAGCGCTACGGCCGCAACGGCAACATTGGCAAATGCTTTTTGAGCGGCACTGGAATACGAGACGGCGCCATTGCCGAGAGCGTGGCGCACGATACTCACAACATCGTAGCGTGCGGAGCTAATCTGCACGATCTGGCGGCGGCTATCAATCACGTGATTAAAATGGGCGGCGGTATCACGGCTGTAAAAAACGGCCATGTGCTTGGAGATTTACCCCTGCCGGTAGGAGGGCTTATCACCGACGAATTAGCGGGCGAAGAGGTAAGCGAGCGCTCCGAAATGCTGAATAACATCGTGCAGGAGCAGCTTGGCTGTCGTATTCACGCGCCATTTATGCACCTGTCCTTTTTAGCTCTTTCCACTAGCCCTAAATGGAAATTGACCGACCTCGGCATTGTGGACGTTAACACCTTCAACATATTGCCCACGATAATTTAACCGCAAAAGGAGGGGGATATTTGCTCAATGAAAACCCTTGCCTGGACTCAGATTATTTCAGCGCTGAAACGTAATTTTGGTTAAACGCACCAAAGAAAGGGGCAGAAACAATGAGTGAGAAGCGAAGCAAAGGCCTGCTGAACGCGGTAGAGCGCATCGGGAATAGTTTACCGCACCCTAATTTTATATTCGTAATACTATTTTTTGTGGTGATTGTGATATCGTGGCTGACCAAAAACATCACGTTTTCACATCCTGCAACAGGGGCGGAACAGGGAATCACAAATCTTTTAGGCGTTGACGGGCTTCTTTGGTTTTTAAACAGCATGATCAGCAATTTCATCAACTTTGGGCCGCTGGGACTTGTGCTTGTCACAGGAATGGGCATAGGTTTAGCGGAAGAGTCAGGGCTGCTTAAATCAATCATCAAAACTTCCATAACAAAAGCTCATCCTGTGCTTGTAACCACCATAGTTGTATTTACGGCACTTACGGGTAACCTTGCAGGCTCGGCGGTATTCGTCATCATCCCTCCGCTTGGCGCGATGGTTTTCAAAGCGCTGGGAAGACATCCGCTGGCTGGCCTGGCGGCAGGCTTCGGAGGCGTTGCGGCGGGCTTATCAGCCAATCTTATTATAGCCCCAACCGACATTCTTCTGGCAGGCATCACTGAAACAGCGGCGCAAATAATGGATCCAGAATTTACTGTCAACCCAGCGGTAAACTGGTATTTCATGGCTGCCTCCACGATACTTCTTACGATTGTGGGAACGCTGGTAAACGAAAAAATAGTAGAACCAAAACTTGGCGAATACCGCCCTCTAATCGAGGAATCTGAGGAGTCTGAAGCCGACAGAGAATTGATGACAGTAACCTCCGAGCAGAAAAAAGGCCTGTGGTACGCGTTCTACACGCTGATCGCCTTCATCGCGCTTGTTGGGCTGACTGTGATTCCCGCGAACGGAATACTTCGTGGGCCAGGCGGCAGCATAGTGCCCTCACCATTTCTTTCCAGCATCGCACCCATACTGACACTGCTTTTCGCCGCCACTGGCATAGCGTATGGCATAGGCGCGAAAACAATTAAGAAAGCCGATGACATAATTAAATTCCTCGGCAACGCCATGTCCGGCCTTGCAGGTTTTGTAGTCCTCTGCTTTTTTGCCGCACAATTTATATCGGCGTTTTCACGCAGCAACCTTGGCCTACTTATCTCAGTAAGAGGCTCGTACTTTATTGAAGCCACAGGGTTTACCGGTATTCCCCTGATACTGACTTTCATAATGTTCACCATTCTGTGTAATTTGTTCATTGGCAGCGCCAGTGCGAAATGGATATTACTTTCGCCGATATTTGTGCCAATGTTCATGAGGCTTGGATTTTCGCCGTTTTTCACGCAGGCGGCTTACAGAATTGCCGATTCAGTGGGCAACGTCATATCCCCACTTGAACCGTTCATGCCTTTTATTATAGCCACAGCTCAGAGATACGATAAGAAGTCAGGCCTCGGCACTGTAATTTCAATGATGCTTCCCATATCAATAAGCTACTTTATCGCATGGACGCTGCTGCTTATCGTATGGTACGTGTTTAATATACCTCTTGGCCCCGGCGCGCCGATATTTATGTAACCATATCGCAGTCCGACCGAATTTATAGCAAATTGCACAAACGTTTAGTCTGAATCAAGATGAAACACCAGTAGTCATCGGCAAGAAGTTTATACATAAAATAGCCAACGGCTATAATTTAGCAGAAAGGAATGAGAACGTTTATGTTAAGCGACAGATATCTGGATAAACTATTTGTAAAACTTGACGACATGGAAGGCGATCTGGTTTCCATGAGCAGAAAAATTTGGGAAAACCCTGAGGTCGGCCATCAGGAATTCATCGCCGCAGAGCTTTTGTGCTCAAGCCTCGAAAAAGCGGGGTTTAATGTCGAGCGCGGCGCAGCTAAGATGGACACGGCTTTTTACGCCGTCAAAAAATCTACAAAACCAGGCCCAAAGGTTGCTTTTGTAGCGGAGTATGACGCTCTGCCGGAGGTAGGCCACGCCTGTGGCCATAACCTTTTCAGCTGCTCCGCAGTGGGCGCGGGCATAGCTATAGGTGAAATTATTGAGGAGCTTGGCGGCGAAATAGCCGTTATCGGCTCGCCAGCGGAAGAAGCTGTGGTAAAAAATGCCGGCGGAAAAATCTATTTACTGGATCATGGATATTTCGATGATGTGGACGCATGTTTCACATTTCATTCCGAGGATGAAACGGTAATAGAGCGGCGGCTCGTGGCGGCCACGCAAATACAGGTTGAGTTTAAAGGGCTTGCGTCACACGCGGGCGGGGCGCCCGAAAAGGGAATAAACGCCCTCACGGCTGGTATGCTTTTACTCAACAATATAAACGCCATGCGCCAACATTTTTATTCCGGTGATGTGGTCAACGGCATCATAAATTCGGGCGGGTCGGTGGCAAACACCATACCTGATTACTGCAAGGTATCATTCAGCCTGAGAGCCGTGAGCCGCAACGGACTTCAAAGAATAACCGACACTCTAAAGCGCTGTGTAAGCGCCGCCTCGCTGGTTACGGGATGCGAACACACGCTTCACATGCCCGAAACAAATTATAACGACACTTTATCAAATCATGAACTGGGCCTTGTCATGGCCGAAATTTTTGACAGGCTGGGAGTACCTTACAAACAGTCCGACAGCAGAAACTATGCGTGGGATGCCGGAAACATAAGCTACAAATGCCCCACCCTGGCTTCATATATTAAAATGGGGCCTGCGGGAATAGTATGCCATACGCCTGCGTTTACGAATTCAGCGAATTCGCCCGAAGGATACGAAGGCATGATGATAGGTGCAAAAGGTATGGCGGCAACCGCCGTCGAGTTCTACCTCAATAAAGAACTGCGAGACCGCGTGAAGCACGAGTTTGAGACCACGGAAAGATAACACAATCAGCTAAAACGCAACGCCTCGTATTTTTTGGAGATTCATAATCCAAAAGATACGAGGCGGTTTATTTTATGCCCAGCTATCTGGCCGCTTTGAAATCAATTTTGGCTGGGGTGGCTGGATTCGAACCAACGAATGGCGGAGCCAAAGTCCGCTGCCTTACCGCTTGGCGACACCCCAAAATTTTGCGAAACAAACCATATAATTATCAACCAAAGTTTCATCCACGTCAATGGCGTAATTTTAGCCGAGTTTTATCAAGGAATTTTTCAAAGAAAAACATGATATCAAATATTATGTTTAATTGCCTGTTTGATTGAGATTACTTAACCCATGTTGCCATGGCTTCTAAAAATTAATTTCCGTGATTGTACTCCAACTCACACTTTACAATATCAAGCCAAAGTGATAGCATGAACAAAATCATCTGGTTTTCAACTCGTGTTTTACTGAAAAGGCTGTCGTTAAGATTGGCAATATTGCTCCAGAAAATCAATTTAAGGCGGGATGGTTTGTTCTTATGAGTAATGCCATGTATTATACTTCCAAACTTATTAACAACGACGGCTACGCAGAAAAACATGAAGTAGCCGGCAAAGTTACAATACCAGCCGCAATTATACCCTCCACAACAGGAGGCTATGTTGTCATAGACGGCAGAAGCCGGTATCAAGTCACTTTCGTTAATGCTCCAGAGATGCATCCAAATTCCTCATAACAGGCCGTGAAATTTCACGATCTGCTTTTCATAACTTATTCAAAGTAGGGTGTAAAAACAATGAAAAACGACAATATCGTATCAATACCACCTCCGCCAGATGGGAGTGGGCAAATTCCTTTGTTGCAGGGGGAGAGTGGGCAGACTCCCGCTGCGCAGGGGCAATTTCCAAGGGCTTTGACAAAAGAAGAACTCCAATTCCTCCCTGCGGCGCTGGAGATAATCGAAACACCTCCGTCGCCTATTGGGCGCGCGCTGACGTGGCTCCTGATGGCCCTTTTCACCATCGCGCTTATCTGGTCAATTGTCGGAAGGATCGACGAAGTGGCAGTGGCGCAGGGCAGAGTCGTGCCGTCTGGGTTTACCAACGTGGTGCAGGCCGAGGACAGCGGGATAGTTTCAAGAATTCACGTGGAGAACGGCTCACGGGTGCGCCAGGGCGACATCCTTATC
>Ga0131853_10014972_pt1 | contig 14197 bp, 9 predicted proteins | sample TergutLab28metaG_FD_92764 | JGI IMG/M metagenome (GOLD analysis project Ga0131853, IMG submission 92764) | Labiotermes labralis P1 segment gut microbial communities from Petit-Saut dam, French Guiana - Lab288 P1 (version 2) (version 2) | ecosystem: Host-associated > Arthropoda: Insects >... | reverse complement strand
CATTTGCTTATAGACATAGGGAAACCAAGAAAAACCTGTGTCGAGATGGCCGGTCGCAGGACCTTCCGAATACTGACTTCTAGCCAGCAGTCCGGCATCTAAAGTAAAAACAGCAATACACACATAGTACAACAGATACACATAATATTACAACAATACACACAAGACAACTACAACAATACACACGGCCAAACCAACAACAATTACACATAAGACAACTTAAAAGACGCCGATAAAATTAATCTCTTCCTTTACCTTTATTATACATATTTTGACGTCGTAACCTTAATTTTTCTTGATTTCTGCGGCCCTTTTGAATTTATATGCTATTATGGGCCATTGTAAATTGCATGCGCTTACTTTCTGGTATTCTGCAGTAATTTAAGTTTGAAGCAAGGAATTCCCTTTCTGAAACTTCATTGTAAAACATACGCTTTAACGAAGCTGATAGTCTGTCAGTGCTCATCGTAAATCCTGTATAGACCGCGAAAATAAACTAAACACGTTTCGAAACTTCTACTCTAAATATTAGGAGTGGGTTCTGATGAAAAAGAGATTGACGGAATGACACATTTTTCTATAAGAATTGTCTCATAATTTCGTGTAATAATTTTCAAAAGAGTTCTTAATTTAGTCCTGATTGCATTCTGCGTTGTAGGAACACTATCCCAGTTACTCCCAATAAGAGTTTTGTAACTGTGACAATAAAAGCACTGGGAACTTGTTCTGTAAGTTAGTGTCTTCAGTTCAGTGGCAGGGTTAGGCCCAGACTCGTTTGTATGCGCTGGGCGTGAGATGAGTATTTTATTCCGTCATGTGATTTTTCTTTTGCCTTACGTCCTTTTCTGTTTCCAAGTGCCTGGTAGAGGGGGATGTCCAGCATAGTCACTCAGTGTTGTGGCTGTCCTTCATGGTCGACGAAGGCTCAAATTTTCCTCCTCTTCGCACCTTCTATTCAGCATCAAGCTTTTAATATCAGGGTAAAATGTTTTCATGTGTTGAGCTGACGCATCGCTTTCCTATATCAGTGTCTTTGTCTCACACACAACAGGAAGAAAAAAGTTAATAAATCTGAAAAGAGATTCATGTAACTGGGCCATCTAGCACGCATCAGGAATGAGAAATTAAAGAAAAACACGATACAAGTAGGACTTGAACCCTTGGCATAGTTGAGTGTGTTATTAAAGCGGATACAAAGAACATAGGCTATTAAGACAGGAGGAAGATTCTACTAAACCATGAAGGGGCCCGCAATCCACTCTGCTTACAGTAGCGAAGGATCTTCTTTTTTCCAAATGACAGGAAGTTTCTTGAATGCCCGATAAACGTCTTAAAATTGTGCAATAGAGTTCTTTATATTTAATTTTACAAAAACATGAACTTACGCTTGTTATGTTAGCTAATTTAAAACATAGAGTCGAACAAAGCTAAATATTATTACTTAACACGGTTATAGTACTGTATTTATTATGGTTTAGAAGATAGGATGTACTAATTAATGGAATATCATTCTTCGGGGGCGTAAGTCTGGCGTCAATAATCGCCCTTTAGCCGTTGAAACAAGAATATTTGGCAGTTAAACTCAGCCTTCTTGTTTTAGATAAGTAGAATAAAACGTGGCACACTTGTAACAAAGCTTCGTTACGGCGTGACGTATCCGTAGCCTAACATTGCCTGTCTCTTCTTCCTGCTCCGTACACTAAATTCTGATACCTTGAGATAACGCAGCAAAGCAAAATATTTTTACCGAACACCACAGTTCATTTCCCGCCAGATACTGAAAGAATGCAGTGCTGTTACATAGCACGCCTATGCACTTGGAACTTTGTTCTAATGATAGCATTCAAATGATTTTTCATCAGTATCATTTTTTGTTGTTGCGATTTGCCTCCATTAATACCACTACACAAAATCTTGCGTTATTTAATTTTAAGGCACGTTATTTAGAGCATGTCACATGTTTCGGAGTTTTGACCAAGTAATTGATTAGAAGGAAAGCTGGGCTGAAATCGACAGAATCTAATGGCGGTGGAAAGGTAGTCAGTCCTTCGTCACAGATGCCAGAACTTATGTGCTACATTACATGGTTACAGGGTATTACATAATACAATTGCACGCGCACATGTATGCACAAATTTATGTCCTCATTGTACCACAGAACTACCCAAATTAAATGGTTTTTTAAGTTTCCTAACGAGTAGCGTCTTCTGCTTAATTTACTTTAACCCCCGCAAATATTTGCCGTCATTATTAGAGTTCCAATAATGTCCACCCGGGTGAACTTCTCTGGAGGATTGTTAGTATTTTAGGTGTTTAATCATACATGGTAAAAGCCCTTTTTAATCATCTTATGAGTAAATGATCACGTATTCAAAACCTCATTACCACAGTGAACGAATCTGAGGATACACAGATGTGAATTGCTAGTCCTACTAGTAGATGCATTTACGTAGGAATAATTACAATTTGCAGCCATATCTTAAAACGGCAAAAAGAAACACATACTTAAATAAGAAACAAAATTATATAAATGAGATATCCACACGTGGCTTCAAGGCATAACTCTCTCCCTAGTGAGGGAGAGAGTTATGCCTTGGCTGAGATACAATGTGATAAATTTCAGACTCATTAACTTCCGAAACCCAATTAGCACCACGGGATTCCATTTACTTTTTAAGTACAGTTAGTCATTCTTAGTACGGTTTAGTAACTCCTAGCATCCGAAGTTGTTACCTTTTATTTTTATATAATGTAGAATTCCCACCTGCCACCCTTGCCTCGACCTGCACGTAATGATGGTCATAATAAGGGTCGAATTCCACGCCGCTATGTAAATAAAAAAAATTAAAAAATCCAAGCTTATAAACTACAAGTGAGACACAAATGTGGGACTGTAGACATATTTTTCTTAGTTATTTCGGGAGGGGTACATTTTCATTTAAAATATGCTCTGACCAATGATGTTCTCCAAAACAGTTTCCGTTACGACTATCATCTTCTGGTAAATGGTGCAGTCTAGTATGTTGGGAATTTACCAATATTTCTGAGGAACCTGCTACCACCATCACCCAGAAGATGGAGATAAATGTTTCTTCCGAAACGATGGTATATTCCTGCCAAATACGTCGCGTCACATTCCAGCAAACAGTAATCTTTGTAGTCTCTGCCGTGAGGATATCAGCTGTCGAAATGTCTGTATTGTACGCTGTTATAATAATATTTATTTACTGCAATTGGGTCGTCACCCGGTGGCAGTGGTTATTTTACATGTAAACAGTACATGAAATTGGTTACTACTAGATTTAAGTCGGGAGGGCTACATGAGAAGCATGTAGTGGCAACTTGGAATATTGGGAACCATCTCAGCAATTGCTTATAGACACAGGGAAACCAAGAAAAACCTGTGTCGAGATGGCCGGTCGCAGGACCTTCCGAGTACTGACTTCTAGCCAGCAGTCCGGCATGTAAAGTAAAGTCCGGCATTTGTATACACTGAACGCCGTGTGTAACAGGAACGGTAATAATTAAGGAGAAACCTTTCTGTGAAGTGGAGGAACGGGCGGATTCAGCGACGATGATTATTAAGCTCTGTAGAAATGGTGGTGAACTTCTTGAGAAACTGATATTCCCACTTTTATGGATAATCGTGAAATTCCCTTCTTGTGAAAGCGGAAGTTTAACTTGTTGAGCCAGACGATTAGACTGAGCAGTCTATGTTCTTTTAAGACCCATGTATTTTATTTATCCATCTACAATTAGGTCTTAACAAGAGATCAGATTTTTGATATTGTGCGGCTAGAACTGTGAAGTGCAGGATTAGAAGTTTCCGTTACATAATTTTATTCATATCAAGTCACGAGCTACGCACAGTGAAGAAATGTGATATTTATTTCTGCTTCGAAAACTACAGTTTAACCCCCATAAGCAATTAAGGCGTTATTAAGAATCGTTTCAGATGGAATCATTTTTAATTTGAATGCACAAATTTTTAAACAGCAACGATTTCTCCGACGGTATTTTGCACGTAAGGGAGACTCTGCATATTTTCATAGGTATCAGTGCTTGTTACGTACCTTTCATTATGTGTCTTAAAGAGCTCTCTTTAGCGAGTACATTTTACTGACTCACCGGCATCGGTATTTCATTTGGAACACGAAGTGGTGACCCGCCACTATGTTTTAGGTAATAAATTATAACACTCGTATATTTTTATGTTATTTTGTTTAGAGGCTATAAACGTCAATAGGAGTAGCTTCTTGGTTAGCTTCCTTCCATTGGACTGGAAAAATAATTCACAATCACTTTTACTTGTCATTGAGGTTATGACCGATACCCCTTACATTTTGATTTATTTTAATGTGTTGTCTTTTGTACCAAGCGTTAGGACGGGGCGGTGAGAAATCATAAATTGTAGCAGGTAATTAAAGCTGGCTAATATTAATTTTGTTCATAGCTTTTTTCTCTAATAGAGGTGTGTGTGTGTGTGTGTGTGTGTTTGTGGACACTCATACCTTGTTTCCAATACTAGTAATTCCAATTAGGGTGGAGCTGGTTGTGGGCGCCACTGAAGCTGTGGAACCTCGCAATAAATTTTCTGAATAATATGAAGAAGTTAGTCGAATCCTTAATGAATACATACATGCTCTTCGGTGAAGCAATTTGAAAACGAGCAAAATATTGATGTGAATGTTTTGCCTTGCTTTTTTCTTCGAGAATCTTATACGCACTAGTGGCCTGTAGGCGCGTACGTGCTGTTCCTGATGGAATGCTGCTGAATTTACATACAATGGTCCCTTAAACTATGGATTCAGGTACCTTAAGACGTACGGACAGCAGTTTTGGAACGTTACTCAGCTTGCGATCTCAAATGGGGGTTGAAAGTTTTTTTTTATATACAAAAGTAACATTAAAAAAAATTAAAAAATCGAGAAACGTTGTCCATGATGTGTGGCCATTATGTCTGTCTTCGCAAAATTCTTAGAATTCCATCCGACTCAAAATTCGAAATAATTGTTTGGAAGTTTCGTAGGAAACTTAATGAAGTCCCTTTGAATCCAACCTTACCGGCCAGACACAAACACACACACACACACTTCCTTCTTCCTTCCGTTAATTTTCTCACTTTTACTTACGATATTTACAAGAAAGTAGGACTATATGTCTACCGCTTCCATTGACTTTGAGAAGCTCTTTACTTTTCTCACAGGCTGTATATATGTGTTTCCTATCGATGCAGAAATTCACATAAGATTTAGCCACACAGCATTAACTGGCTGTCCTAATGGACATAAAGTGAGTTTCCTTTGAGTTGAGACTGACTCTTTATACAGTGCACTGTTGAGTAAAACCTTGTACTTTACAGGATCACAGAAAGTAGGTCAGCCGCCTCTCTCTCTCTAGACATCACTGCCCAGACTGTACGGTGTCGTGACTGAGAAGAACGTAATCTAAATTTTGAGCGCCGTGAGAACTTAGAACCTTGGTTACAGAAATATTTTCTGCCTTCGCTTTTACACGGGGCACGCGGTGGCCCAGTTGAATGAGGCACTGCGCTACAAGCCGGAAGATCTGAGGTTCGATTCCGATGGCTTCATTGGATTTTTTCATTGACAGAATCCTTCCGGCCGCACTGTGGCCGTGAGGTTGACTAAGTACCTAAAAGAAATGAGTACCAGAAATATTTCCTGGGGGTAAAAGCGGCCGGTGCCTAGGTCTTACAACCTTACTACCTTCATGTGCCGATTGTCATGAAATTAAGGAGCCTCACCTTTCTGGAATCCTCAGGGCCTCTCCAGGCCTGCAAATGATTTGCTTTATCAGCACCCTTGCTTTTGAACAGCTGTATTTAATTTCAAGGGTCTGTCTTTATGCGATTTCGGAGCCCTGTTTCTTTCAAGTATGTCCATCACAGTACTGGACCCAAGTGCTAAAGTAATGTTGTAAATATACCACATTGTTGTGTTTGTGTAAAAATTTGCCTGCTGTACAATTTCTGACATTATATCTGTTCTTTGCGGTTGGTCAGATTCTCATCTGAATGTTATATTCTGTGTGCATTGTGAATTCATTATCTTAGAAGAAACTCTAATAACATTATACGGCCCGATTCGAGTGAGGAGAGTTTGTAAGTAAGAGCTACAAATTGTACAGTGTGTCCCACTCGCTACCGAACCCGGCATTTCTTTTATAATTTTACCACTAATGAGGATATTGCAACGAAGTTTGAAGCGGACTTACCTCATTGTGTAAGAAATGTGACATCATAACATCTGCTGGAAGTGGCCACCGTTTGCGTCCAGACAGGATTCAACCCGGCGCGCCATATTTTGGAAAGTCCTTGCCGGTTTCGGTAGCGAGTGAGACACGCTGTACATTTCAGTATCTTGAAGACAGTCGTAGGAATTTAAAAAAAGAAAAAAGTACATTTGTACATGAAATATTTTGAGTTACATTTTAGTTCCTATGCCTTATGCTTCGTTCACGTTGCATTTAATGTGGGTCCTTCGGCGCTATAAAAACGTGTCACTGTGTGACTTCCAGCATAATGAATCTTAACCCTTGCAACTTAACGCTGTCTTCTGTTAGAAGTGTTGCCGACATTCACGGCGCCCTTTAACGGCTGCCACTCATTGACATGTGAATGAGAAATGACGTATGTATGACGTTTTGGAGTTTTAAGACCTTTTATGATATCTGTGCTAATTTTCGTTTTGGCTGCATTTATATTTAATCAGATTAACAGTAAACGTAACATGATAGGCGTTCGTATCCACCAACAATTTCTGGAACAATCGGAAGGCTGTATACTGCTCGTGCTCGTCACTTTTAACACGCATGCGATTCACTCCCATTCTGGCGTGTCTTCAGAACACGGACGCAAATGACAGCCTTCAGATTCATAGTATATTTGTTAGCGATTGAGGGTACTCATCTGTGTCTCGCAGCTTTGTGGTCTCTAATTTTACAATTGGAGTGGTAACCATGCGACTCTTTCGTTTAAAATAACACATAGTGATAGCAGATCTAGATTTGACGTTTTCATCGTTGCAGTTTATTTAAAATGTGTATTTACATCCAGTTTGTTTATATTTAGGCCTCCATATTTAGAGTTTTTACGAATTATTTTATTTTATAAGAAAGGCTGTTGATTGATGATATCATTTAACTTACAAACTAACAGCTACACATAAGTAATATATTTTTTTCGTGACAACAAAATTACATGTTGTTTTACTGTTGACTGGGGGGTCCGCGGTAGCACAGTGGTTAAGGTGCTGTGCTACAAATCAGAAAGTCGCTGGTTCGATCTCAGCTGGTGTCAGTGGATTTTTTATTGACATAAAATCCTTCCGATCGCACTATGGCCCTGAGGTTGACTCAGCCTGTAACAGAAATGAGTACCAGGAGAATTTCCTGGGGGTAAAGGTGGCCGGTGCGTAAGGCTGACATCCTTACCACCATCCTGTGCCGTTGTCACGAAATCTGGGAGCCTTAATTTCCCTCTGGGCCTGTCCAGGCCCGTAAAGGGACTGCTTTACTGTTGACTTAGGTGTTAGTCGCTTTGTATGCTAGTGTAGCTACGAGTAAAATTAGGTAGTGTAACTTTTTTCTTCTCCATATCTGCGCACTGGTGACACTATTTTCCGTAAAAATCCTACGTATACATTATATTTGTGTTAATGCCACTTTATTCACACTATTATATTCGTACACGTTTCGGCCCTCAAAGAGCCATCGTCAGGGAGTACTGATATATTTTGCTGACCCTGCTCAAAAAATGTAGTTGAAGTTTAAAATGGTAAAACTATTTTTCATTTTACAGTAGTGTTTAATATTCAATTTACTTCATGCGTATTGTTCATTGTTTTAGTTCTCGGACATTTTCCTTCAGTGTTTACTATTGTTATGCGAATTTTCCGTTTTATAGAGTAGTGAACACAGTAGAAAAAGGTAGTCAAACCAGAAGGGGAACCTGAAAAAGGCGAAATATTATATGGGTAGATAGATACTTGGATAGACGGATGGATGGATGGATGGATGGATGGATGAGTTCATTCTGCAAATTCTTCCCAGGATATTTCTTTTGTACATGACATCGTACATATGAAGGAGTATTACAAAATTGTATTATACGGGTATCCTGCACACAGTATTATTGTAGTTTGATACTGGTGCATTTTTGTTACTGTTAGTAAAAGCTTGAATGAGGTGAAAATTAAGTAATCAAAGTCCAAATAAACTTCCTCCTTGATGATGAAACCATCCGCGGAATTTTCCCTCACTTCTCTTTTCCAGTATTTTTTTCTAGTAATGAACTTGAGTCCAGTCTTTTTACACTCTTCAACATTAATTTGTTACATACCTTTTAGTACAGTCTTTCTATTTTCTCCATATTTTGTGACTGAAAAGGAGATACCAGAGCGGTAGGTTAGTATTGTGACTAGGCTAGGGTCTGGACAGCATAAGAATCATGATTTGATTCTCGGCAGGGGTAAGAGAGTTTTCTCACCAAATCAGCTATGGGGCCTACATAGAATAATACACAGTGCGTACCGATGGCGCTTTCCCCAAGGTTAAAAGTGTAGGAAGAGTGAAACTACCACTCAACTTCCGCCTGTGTCTAGGTTAAGAGTGAATGGAAGTATACCTCCAGTCCCCCATATTCCTTCATGGCATGCACAGTAAAAACTTTTAACTTGAAATATTTTTTTATACTTGCATATTTAACTTTTTTTACAATTAGACACGTAAGCCTCATTTAAAGATCAAGATATATAGAACTATAATTTTGCCTGTTGTTTTGTATGGGTGTGAGACTTGGTCGTTGACATAGCGGGAGGAGGAAGCTGAGGATGTTTGAGAACATGGTGTTGAGGAGAATATTTGGGCCTAGGAGGGACGAGGTAACGGGGGAATGGAGGAGATTGCATAACGAAGAGCTAAATGATTTGTACTCCTCACCCAATATTGTGCGGGTGATAAAATCGAGAAGAATAAGATGGGCTGGGTATGTGGCGCGTATGGGTGAGGAGAGGGGGGTGTATAGGGTCTTGGTGGGGAAACCGGAGGGAAAGGGACCACTGGGGAGACCTAGGCGTAGATGGGTGGATAATATTAGGATGGATCCCCAGGAGGTGGGATGTAGGTATATGGACTGGGTTGGGCTGGCCTAGAATATAGACAGGTGGCGGACGCTTGTGAGTGCGGTAATGAATCTTCGGGTTCCGTGAAATGCGGAGAATTTCTTGACTAGCTGCAAACCAGTTACCTTCTCAAGAAGGACTCTGCACCATGGAGTAAGTAAGTAGATAAGTAAGTAAGTAAGTAAACCTTATGTTGGTCGAACAATGGTGAATTAATTCTTATGATTTGTCCTCTCAGTCTGGTAATATAAAACGGTTTTACTATCACAATATTGGCAGGAAATCAGTTTCCCTTCATTTAATCAATTACCCTTTGGTGAGACTCGAGGTTTTCTTTCTCAGCATTGTTAAGGTGAAGCATCCTTGACGACTATACGGGACGGAATCAAGCCCGGCATAACCTCTTTAACAGCCGATTTGAAAAATTTACTGCATTTCGGCTGGCCGTGGTAATGCCTGTCTTAAGACACTGCTTTGAAAGGCAACTTTGTGCTGTCCGACCTAACGTGAATAATAATAATTAACGTAATATTTTCTTTAACGATTCCATTATTTCTTTGGTTTCACGGCCTAGACACATTTTTAAAACTTAAATTTTTGTCGGTACAGTTTTAAACCGTTAAGAACATTTTTTTTTTGGCTGTGAACTTACCGATTTTAAATAAATCTGTATGTATCTACATAATTTATTCCTTTTCCCTTAACATTTTAACGTTCTTACGGCACGTTCCTAAACGCAACCCTTCTTACGCATAGTTAGTCTAAAGGCATCTTTGTCTAGGGATTTTTTGTTTCGTTACCAAGAAGTAACTCTCACTGTACTTGTTATTTTATTGTAAGTAAAATTACCGTTTGATATGTATTGGACCGTGTATCATCTTGATAAAAAATGAAGAATAAAATCCAACTAGATGCCACTTATTACTTTATTGTGCTTATGTTAGGCTCAGCATGTTTCGGGCACCATTATGCCCATCATCAGGAGCTCACGACGATACCAAAACTTACACTAACGCTGCTTCATACATCTTTACAGAACCAGACGGCCTATGTGGTAACCAACGCTATCGTCGTGAGCTCCTGATGATGAAGCATAATGGTTCCTTAAACATGTTGAGCCTAACATAAGCACAATAAAGTAATAAGTGGCAACTGGTTGGATTTTATTCTTCATTTATTAAAATTACCGTTGTTTGTATGATAAAATTTCTATCAAAACTGTCGCTTATATGAAAGTTAAGTTGTTGCAGTAAACACATTTACTACAGTAAGAAACAACACTTTATGGTCTTACGTGATTTTATACACGCGAGACTTTGAAAAGCGTGGTAGACATTTCCTTGTGTAACGGATTTTCAAAATATCCGCCGCAAGCTTCGGTGCAGTTTCTTGCCTGTGTCACAACAGAATGTGTAAATTAGCGAGAATGTTCAATTTAAGGATGCGTGTTGTTGCATCAGTATCTTAACGAATTAAATTCTAACGCGTCCATAGGTATTTCATAAATATAACATTAAAATGTGCTGTGCAACAAATCGGAAGGTCACTGGTTCGATCCAAGCTGGTGTCATTTGAATTTTTCATTTACATAAAATCCTTCTGACCTCATTATGGCCTTGGGGTCGACTCAGCCTCTAACAGAAATGAATACCAGAAACATTTACTGGGGGGTAAAGGCGGCCGGTGCGTAAGGCTGACAACCCTACCACCATCCTGTGCCGTTGTCATGAAATCTGGGAACCTTAATTTCCTGGAACCCTCTGGGCCACTGCAGGCCTGTAACGGGACTGATTTACCTCTACCTTTTTAACATTAAAATTATCCCCGCACATGAAAGTAAAGGCAAATGAGATCCGGTGATCGCGTGGCCAATTATCCGAAACATCATGCCCCTGACTGTGACCATATATGTGCAGTGAAAATAAAACATATCTTTATCCAGGGTGTATAACATTATGCATAGGCATGAAGTGTCATATCTTGTTAAAAATAAACCTGCATGATCCTGTTTATTATTATCTAAAATCCCCCCTCCCCCCCTGAACACACCCGGTTCTGTAGCCGGTTAAATCGGATCGAAGGTGATATAGCATTTTTTTTTTTCACTAGGGAATACCTCATGAATAATCTTCTGAAATTGTGACAAATCCGTAAAACACTTTGTACACAAGGCATCATTTTAATTTTCATTTTAATTATGATGGTAAATTATTTAAAATCGAGAGGTTTAACCCTTCCGTGCCGACCTCGGTACCCTATACTGACCTTTAGTTCCTCACATGCTGACAGCCTCGGTACGCTGTACGGTCTTGAATGCCTTATCTTTATTGTGAATATAAAGCCCCTTCGTCCAGCTGCGCAGTTGAAATTCAGAGACATGCATCATTGAGGGATTCATGTTGTTACGTAAAACACAGGGTATATATATATATATATATATATATATATATATATATATGTGTGTACTGTACGCCGTGTATAATACTTGTAGAATAATGAAATCAGACATACTTTCTATTATCTACCATGGACAGAACTTAATAAGATGTACGTATAAAAGACTTGTTAACTGCGATTGAGCACAACTGTTTTTCTGTGACCCAAGTAGCAGATCAGGTTCCTTGAACTTTGTGTTGTTCCTTGAATACGGGAAAATAAACGGAGATCAGAGACCTATCACTCCCATACATAAATTACATTTCTACCAGCTGATAACGAAACGTTCTCTTACGGGCAAAGACTATCCTTAAGTGATGTTGTCCATATGACTCTTATTTCTTACATAAATGTGAAAACATGTTAAAAGAATCAATCAAATTAATGAGTGTTGAAAGGACTGTAATGTGGCCCAAATTCTTAAGGCAAGGAGAACCTTGCCGCAGCTGATTTGTGTAAGAGCTGGTATTCCTAGAAATTTCGGTTTCCTCCTGTTCCCTCGTACTGGACTTAATTTAATCGTGTACGTTGTATCATCGACTTCTAAACTGAAGTTACTTATCAGTTTCTTTTCAGGTTAGCTGGCCGATTACATAACACAGTGTAACGTTTCATTATGCACTTCTGCAGTAGATTTTTTTTTTTGCAAAGATGTTTGGAAGTCTAAAGCCCAAGCGTGGCAAAGAGGTTTGAAATTTTCGGACGGCCATTGTTCCGCTTTCCTGTTTTGTTTTTCGTGCATATGCATGCAAGTAGGAAAGAACTGGTCAGCCTGATGGACGTTCATAAATTTGAGGAACTCGAACTGGCTTGATTGTCTTGTAGAAGATTGTGAGAATTGTCCGAGTGTTTCAACCACATGCCACTGGCATCTGATCAACATCGATTGTTGAAATGCTTCTGAACAAGACACACGAAAGCAAGTAAACTGGCACTGTTTGTCGGAGTATTTAGATTAATTTACATCTCAGAGTTTGTGACGAATCAAAATTAACCCTTTAAATGCCGATTTAAATCCCATCTGCCATTTGCTGGCATTATTAGGAGCTAACCATATTCTCCACGTTAGCAGGATGAGGGTTAAAAGTTCAATCTTACCAGTATGGGTAATATAATTCCGTTGTTTGTGTTCAGTCAGTGTTTGTGTATGGATTTTTCGATTAATACAATCAATAAACAAATACTGCTTAGTCTTACCGAGTTGTGTTACAGGACTGTGGTAGCCTAGGGGTAGTAATTTTGTCTTCTTGAAGGCTCAGACGACCACATTCCCTTCCTTCGGGTTAATTAATGTGGTTTAGATCTACCTGTTTGTCTCCTGATTCATTTACGTGTATCAATATTATAGACACAGAATGAAACGAGTTATTGACATCATTCTAATGTTGGCACTTGTAAGAAAAAAGATCAGCATGAAGAATTTTTGAGGTGAGAACAACACTAACCTTATTCAGGGGAGGCGATAAGTGTACAGAAAATATTTCTTACGTCCATATTTTGTAAAGTAATTTTGTAAATACGCAAAAAAAAAACGGGTGATAAGTGATTTGTCATTGTAACCTGACTCGTGAAATTTGCGCGACGAACTATTAAAAATTTCGTCACTTTTAAGTCTTTTACATTTTACGAATATCTGTGACACTCTTAATTTGCTGTGCTTGCTGCGTGTTTTCACGGTAAAACTAACTAAGTCTGTTGATAAAGCTCGATTATGAACATTGTTAATATCATATATCACAACTGAATATAATACTGAGTCATTTCTTGTTTATCTCTCACGTTAGAACCGCATTTCTTTGATTTTCGTCTCATTTTATCCTCCCATCTCCTCCCTTATCCAAGTTACCGGTTTTAAAGTGGTTTAAAATGACAGTCTACTTTCATTTCTTTTCTCCCATCGGGCTGTGTGTTTGGCATATCGTGACCATTTTATCTTGACTGCTGTTACATTACTAGTCTAGCTGTGTTAAATGTTAATAAGCAAGATCACTCAATAAACAATTAATATGGAGTCAAAACGACGGAGTGTTCATATCCATTTTAGAAGTTTCTTCTAATACATATATGCATTTGGCATGGTTACTGTAATGGAATGCAGTTTTTTTTTCTTTTATACGAAAGGGCGAGTGGGTTTTGGAGTGCCGTGTTTCATTCTGAACGTGAAATGCAATGAAGCTCTAATGACAGCCGCTTTGCGTTTGCTTGGCTCTAGTGTGCATGCAGTTGTGCATTGTACTGTACATACGCAGGAATACGGTACTGAAAGTAGTATTTGTCTCGGATAATTTTACATGTTCTTCGAGCTTGCAGTCGTCAGATAATTTTTGGAGCTGATACTGAAATAAGGATTAACAGCAAATATTTTCTTTAAATTGTGCTTTTTATATTATCCTCCAAATTATGTTTTTTATGTTATCCTCCAAAATTTCCTTACGTCTGCAGTTCAGTGGCTGTAAGATAGCTGTAAAAGTAAAGTTTGTTTACGCCATGAAGGCATATATATATATATATATATATATACAGGGTGTCCCAGGAGGAAAGGACCTAACTTCGGGAGAGTGTTCCTTAGGTCAAACTATAACGATATAACCCAAAACACCTATATCCAAAGTTCAATG
>Ga0131853_10014971_pt1 | contig 14197 bp, 13 predicted proteins | sample TergutLab28metaG_FD_92764 | JGI IMG/M metagenome (GOLD analysis project Ga0131853, IMG submission 92764) | Labiotermes labralis P1 segment gut microbial communities from Petit-Saut dam, French Guiana - Lab288 P1 (version 2) (version 2) | ecosystem: Host-associated > Arthropoda: Insects >... | reverse complement strand
TCCATGACCGCGGCACTAGAAGGGGGTGAGTGGTCAGCAGCACGCCCCGGCCACACTTTACCCCTGGGAAAGACCCGGTACCCATTTTACAGGAGGCTGGGTGGGCCCCAGGGCCGGTCTGGATGGGTGAAAAATCTTGTCCCCACCGGGATTCGATCCCGAACCATCCAGCCCGTAGTCAGTCGCTATACCGACTGAGCTACCCGGCCCACAACTTCCATTTACAATCTTGAATTTATGGGGAAATGTGTGCACAGAACACGTTTATCTTAAGAGTGCAATTATAAGGAACCACCTTTCACAACGTGAATTAGGAAAAAATTCTCAACCTATATTTGGGTAAATATGGTAATATAAAATTACATATTCAAATCAAATCCTCTTGTTTTAACACTAGACTGTACTATAGTAACAGAATGTTACAAGATGGTACAGAAAAACATTCACAGCTTCCTCATAATGATAAAACATCATGTTATATACAAGGACTATAAAATTCCAACCCACATTACCTTGCAAGTGTCCTGGAGGTAAGCACTGGAGAGGTGCCACTCCAGCCGAGACAACAGATGGACTTGAAACAGCTGGAGGGAATGTGCTCTGGAAGCTTACAGCAACTCCACCATCTGGAGAAACCATTCTTCCAGCTACAACAGGCCTACAGACTGAGGGCTGTGAAACAAACATACACCATTCTCAACCTTGTAAGTGTGCGCTTCAACATTAAGAAATTCAGCGTTTTGTCCAGCTTGAGCAGCATTCATATAGTAATGCGTCTATGTAGGCATCTCATGCAAACAGTGTGAACTTGATGTGAATTTCTCCCTATACGTTCATCGGTCCGTGACCTTCACAGTTTGTACAGGATATGGCTTCATATACACAGTATTTTGGTTTGCATTCAGTTCAAAACTAAATTGAACATTTTTGAAAGGAAAGTGTATAGAAGAATTTTAGGCCCAGTATATGACAATGAAAAAGAAAATTGGAGGATATTAACCAATAACCTTCATATACACCGGTCAGCACAGTTCATGAATCAGATGCTTTTACGAGTATATATATCAACTGCAGGAATTTAACCAGAGTGCTTTCACCTACACTCCACAACCTTAAAAGTGGCTCACTGTCACAACCTTAAAAGTGGCTCACTGTAAATAAAAAACTCGCAAACCTGTCTCATGAAAATAAATGTGCATGGGAGATCAATCTGATGCTGCCCAAAACTGAAAAATCCCCACATGGACAAGACAACTGCATAGAATACAAAACAATGGATAAAATGCTTTATTTTTTTGAAGGGGGCCATCCTGTTGTGTACCGTCATTTATTTATTACATTAGTACCGTCAATACACAATGTATGTAAAGACCAGATGTATTATTACGGCCATCCTCAGGCCAACAAGGAGTACTCCTTGTTGGCCTGGTCTTTACATACGTTGTGTATTGACGGTACTAATATACTAAATAAAGAAATGCTTTACACTGAAACCCCTACATGCCACATGAAAACCTGGAGTACTTTCACATTTAAGTTGCACACGGCTTTGCGGTACCATACCAATGTCTGGTGATTCATTATTGTATCTGACATGAAAAACTGATACTATGCTGTCTGCATCCTATGATAATGGTTTCCGTGTGCTTGTGAACAATGTACGAGGCCTGTCCAGAAAGTAACCAGCCATTTTGAATACCTCGAGAACCACTCACGTGGCCTTGACGTAACTTGGCAGCCAGTCAGAGGAGACCATACTGTCCATCAGTGAGCTGACACGCTACCGTGGGGCTAGTCAGTCGGCAGTGAGACGATGTTGACTGTGCTTGTGTACTGTGTGACCATCACATTCATATATCTGCTTCCTTTCAAACGGCGATTATAGCTTTGAGAGAAAGTAGAAGTTGCAGGGAGCCAAATCTGGGCTGTAGGGCAACTGAGAGACCTGGGTGATGCTTTGCCAAAAAAAGCCTTCACAAGAGTTGTAGAATTGGTAGGTGCATTGTTGTGATGAAGCTGATCTGCTTGCTTCGTCACTGTGAATGCGACGTTCACAAAGTACACAAGCTCAGTCAACGGCGTCTCACTGCCGACTGACTAGCCCCACGGGAGAGTGACTGTTCACAGATGCGCAGTAAGGACTCCTCTGAGGCAGCTTCGATGGTCTAGGGGTAGCGTGCTGCCTTTAAATACCCAAGTTTGCGGGTTCAAACCCGGCCGAAGCCATCAGGAATTTTCAGGGCGAAAAAATCCTCAGCACGCCTTCCTTTGGAAGGGAAGTAAAGCTGTGGGTCCCATGTCGCAGATTTGCGGCATGTAAAAGATCCCTGAATTGACGTGGAAGTCGCAATTTCAGGCAAAATTACCAGCCAATTCTCACCCACACAGTTTCACCTTTTGCTACTAGGATCCCCCGCGGCGTCGTGGAGGGTGGGGGTACCGGGGGGGGAAAGTGGGAACGTCAAAACAGGCGGGGGGGGGGGGATAGGGTGAGTATAATAAGCCTACTAGGCTGCAGTACATCTGTGGCATTAGCTACAGGCCTTACTGACAAAGAAGAAGAAAAAGAAGAAGAGGAAGAAGAAGAAGAAGAAAAAGGAGGAGGAAGAGGAGGAGGAGGAGGTGGTCTCCTCTGATACTTTCCAGACAGCCCTCACACAATATCTTGTATAAGAAACAATACTACCTGCTGTGTCATCGGTGACACAGGTGCTTGCTGCAATGGTTGTGGTTGAGGCTGCTGTATTTGCTGTGGGGGCTGTACTTGATGCTGATGTATATCTTGGGGTTGTGGCTGTAGTGCTGGCTGCGGAGTAGTAGCAGGTTGCATTGCCACAGGGGATGTACTCACAGCAGGATCTGTTTCAACGGCTGTGGGTGGTGCAGACGTAGAGTTGCTGGTATCATCTTTAACAACTGCTGCAGCTGACGAAATGCTGCCTACGTTGACGGATTCAGCGGGTTTTTCAGGTCTGTTTTCGCTGTTGTTACTGAAACAGAAACGAAATGAATGACGTCTATTGGCTTTCCTTGTTTCTGAACACAATTGCACAGGAGCAATAATTTGCAAAGGGCATGCTTAATGTAAATTTCACCCTATAACAGGCCACAAAGGCCCAGATGGGCTTGTCATTTGTCTCAGCAGAGGCAGTTCACAGTGATCACTGTACTGGTGATCAGTGACGCCCGTGTTCTCGACTTTAAAACGCTTTACCCATCGTCTGACTCCGGTACCCCACGTAGGCGTCTCCCTACGCATGTCGAAGTCATGTGTGAATAGGTGATGGTGGGATTTCCTCCTTAGCAAGAAATTCTACTCCTGCATTTTGTGGAACATGCCTCTGCAGGCCATTTTCTTGCACTAACCTACGACATAACAGGGCCAAATGACAGGATCTCCATTCTGGTGTGAGATTACAGGCACAACTGGTCACATATCGCACACTGCAATATTTCTTGGCATCTGTTTGCAACTTCACGACGCTCAATACTTTCAGTACGACCTCACACGCTCAGTACTTTCAGTACGACCTTTCTATAACAGTACGTGAGTTAATCCCGTTGTATGATTTGCACCATAGGTACTGTTTTCTATGTGTGGTATGTGCTTAGACAAAAGTAACAAATATGAAGCACTGACATCATGGTTATTAGACACGTTCTCTGTAGGTACTTCAGTTGAGTTGAGTTGAGCACTGGACAATGAGCATACAGTACATGCCACAACCAGATATATTTACAGCTTTCTTTGTTCTAAAGAGAAATAAACTATCAAAGAGGCTGTACAGTGCTGCATGAATACTGTAACAGTCCATGACACAATAGGCAATAACTGCTGTCATAACAAAGGGACTCAAAAGAGCGTACTCATTTTCAATCTGGTTAACCAGAGGATTGTATTGGCATACAACATTCAATCATTTCGTCCTTTCGACATCTTCTGGGTCGAGATTATAGTCTCGGGGAACATTTCTTCCCTTAAGCTGCGGTGAAAATCTTGGAACTGCCCACCTCTTTGTTTGTCTGAGACAGATACCACAGTCTCTCTGAAACATTCCAATCTTACCTGTCCTTATCTGGAACCTCCTTTTTCACTCCTTTGTGTTCCTCCTTGCTGTTGTCCTCTTCTTCTAGGTCTAGGTTCTCATCCAAAATGTTTGTTTTCTCTCCACCTGTTACACTGTCCAGTTCTGGATCCGCATACTCCAGTATGTTGAAGTCATTGCCCATCTCTGCAACATAAATCACGTGTCATTACTCCAACAGACCATGCAACCAAAAATACTTGTTGGATTCAGTCCACGCAACTAGAATGGTAAATCAATTCCTTCTGTTAATAAATAAAAACTACAGTTTCCAGCCTTTGTACCAAAGCCATCACCAGCCTAAGCCAATATAAAATTAAATAAACCGTTTGACGCCTAACGACCCCTATAGGGGTCGTACCGCACCGCTAACCTTTAAAGTTGCATTTTATATATTTATTCAACAAATAAAGTTACTGAATATTTTAAACACAGTATATACTCTCCGTTTTTTTTCCTTCAAAATGCAGTTACTTTCATAATTCTAACGTATTTGGTTCCTGTAATATTCATATTTTATATACAGGCTGTGCTAAAATTAAAAAAATAATTCTGGCGCCAAAAGGTTAAGGGAAAACTTTGCCTCACATCATTCTGAATCCTACAACAATTGTGGGCCGGGTAGCTCAGTCGGTATAGTGACTGACTACGGGTTGGACAGTCTGGGGGTGGAATCCCGGTGGGGATGAAATTTTCCGCCCATCCAAACCGGCCCTGGGGCCCACCCAGCCTCCTGTAAAATGGGTACCGGGTCTTTCCCGGGGCTAAAGTGCGGCCACGGAGTGCTGTTGACCACTCAACCCCTTCTAGTGCCACGGTCATGGAAGAGTACGGTTATATGAGGTTTGTTCAAATAGTATTCGGACTGGAATTGTAGTGGTTGTTCACTGGGTGGGATGTGTTTGCAACCAGTCTTGACATGTTTGTACATGTCTTAGCAACTCACGACACAAGTTGGAAGTGGCTGCGTTTGCTCAGTTGGCTGCAGTAGGTCGCGGAAGTAACACGTGCGTTTATGTCATAGCGATTCTTACGGTGTGTGAAAGTACCGAACAACACACTTGCATCGAGTTTTGTTTTAAAACCGGAAAAACCGAAACGGAAACGTATCAATTATTGCAGCAAGCATACAGTGAAGATGCGATGGGGTCGTACACAAGTGTTTGACTGGTTCCGTCGATTCAAAGAGGGTAGAACCCCCGTTGAAAGCGACCCCCGCTCGGGACGACTGTCAACATCGAGAAACGATGAAATGATTGCTAAAGTTAGAACAATCGTTCGCAATAACAGGAGAATGACAGTACAAGAGATAGCGGATGACTGTGGGATCTCCGTGGACTCGTGGAATGCAATTTTAACTGACATTCTGCACATGAAACGTGTGTGTGCAAGGTTTGTGCCATGTTTGCTAACAGATGACCAACATGAGCAACATCAGAAAATTGCCCATGATTTGTTTGAGCGTTCATGTGCAGACATGCAGTTTCTTAAGAACACTGTTGACAGGTGACGAGTCCTGGGTCTCCGTGCATGACCCGAAGACAAAACACCAACCATCACAGTGGAAGGGTCCCACATTTCCGTGAACAAAGAAGGGGTGCAAAGCAGAACAAAGGTCATGTTACTGGCATTTTTTTTTATTTCTGAGGGTACCGTACACCACCATTACACTCCCGGTGGGCAAACAATTAACAAGGAATTCTGCATGGAGGTCTTGCGACGTTTGCGTGAATTAGATCGCCGAAAACGACCGGAAAAATGGCGGGATGGCGAATGGATCCTGAACCATGACAATGCACCCGCACACACTTCACATCCTGTGCAGCTGTTTTTGGCCAAACACGGCACCGCTCAGTTGCAGCAGCCGCCATACTCACCAGATCTCGCACCGTGTGACTTTTTTCTATTTCCAAGGCTGAAGAAAGTTCCGAAAGGACACCGATTTGAGGCAACGGAGGACATCAAACGAAATTTGACGAAGACACTATTAGATATCCTGAAAGAGAAGTTCGCAAAATGTTTCCAACAGTGGCAGAAACGTTGGGCAAAGTGTGTAGCTGCGGAAGACAATTAGGGTTAAAACCCCATAAGCATTATATACTTTATATACTGTGGTCGGTCCGGATACTTTTTGAACAAACCTCGTACCTCTACCCACCCTCTGGGCCACACCGGGCCTGTAACAGGAACACTTTATCTTTACAACAATAATTAATTTGTACACATTATTCCTTTTTTTAGCCATACTGTTTAATGTTTGCTTATTACATTATATTATAAATTAATTAAACCCATGTAAAATTCCCCAAATTGATACAATCATTTATAACAGTTGTGAGGTAACTTCCAAACTGTGTATGTGTATAGGCAATGCTAGCAAAGAAACTAATGCTACATAAAGTACTTGTCTCCACACATGAAAAGCAGCCTAAAAATCCAAGTATTGGTACAGCACAGAAAAAAGTCATGTGCGACAACACTAAGAGGAAGGCATTCACATGAGACAACAACACAGATTGCAGCCGACACTACTGTACCACGTATGAAAACAAGGACTGACAATAACCATACAAAATTTACACAGTAACTTGGTGTTTGTTGGACCGTATATCATTGTGATAAATTAAGAATAAAAACAAACTAGATGCCACTTATTATTTTATTGTACTTCTTACAGGCTCAACATGTGTCAGGCACTACCATGCCCATCATCAGGAGCTCACGACTATAATGTTGATCACATTGGTTGTTTTGTTCTTGGTTTGCTGTAGGTTGGAGGTTAGGTACTGGTACTTCTTATAGGTTCAACATGTTTCGGGCACTACTATGCCCATCGTCAGGAGCTCGCGACTATAATGTTGATCACCACATTGGTCGTTTCGTCGTACTTTAGCCTGCAGCCCGGACACTACTCCAGTCTAACCGCACCTAACCTCCAACCTACAGCAAACCAAGAACGAAACGACCAATGATGTAATCAACATTATAGTCGCGAGCTCCTGATGATGGGCATAGTAGTGACCGAAACATGTTGAGCCTATAAGAAGTACAGTAAAATAATAAGTGGCATCCAGTTGGTTCTTTATTCTTCAGTTACACAGTTATGTTATTTTGTAATTGTAAAAGGGTTTTTGTAACTAATATGAACTCTAAATAATTTTAACTACTGGAAATGTAACATTATAAACACATCATAACTGCAAGGCTGACAAAATTATCATACGTACAAGTAAAATACTGTAAAATGTGAGATCTCACTAACACAAAGGATTTGGATTGACGTGATGATGTCTCTCTCTGAATTTGACCATCCTACGCAACCATGTGCTCGTCTCTAAAACGTACTGGGATAATGGCCTATAACGCCATACTCAGATTTTTGGCCATTTACTCTCTAGAAATTTAAATGTCCATGCTGAGCCAGAATAACATGAGTCATCACGAGATACAACTGGCATTTAAATCTGTCTTCCTAATTACTAATTTACTCCAAGGAGCACAGCCCTTCTTTAGATGATAATCGGGTTCTTCCTTCTTGAGAAGCTAATCCGTTCTCAGTTAGCCAAGAAATTCCCCACATTTAACAGAACCCGAACGTTCGTTGCCATATTCACAAATGCCTTCCATCAGTACCTAATCACGTCTCTTCTACTGGTCAAAATATTTCTTTGTGGCTTAATCTAACGATGACTTTGATATAGAAGCATGTACAAACACGTAGCTATTTACTGTAACAAAAGGAATCTGTTTATCAATAAAGTTGTGTCAATTGAGTTAAAAAAAAAATCCTTGGTTTCACGTCAGACAACGTAACAGCAGGTTGCAACACACCAAGATGCCAATAAACCAAGCTGACCAAGTAACTGGGAAATCTACCTATTTGAACTGGAAATTAATAATGCCCATTAAATTTCAATGTTATCATCTACCAGCAGCAACCAGCACCAATTCTCCAAGTTCAACAACTCCACGTTGATAAAGAATGACAATGTATAGGGAGAGTGCAAGAGTTAGAGGATAGAAAAATGTAAGTGTTCATGTCATGTTGGTTTTTTTTTTTCAGATTATACCTGCACCATACTATGTAAGTAGCGATGGAAAGGGAACAGAAAGAGCAGTATGGAAAACAGGACAGGATATAAAATGACAAATGAAACAATTAGGAATGTCCATGAGGTTGCAACCTACACTAGGCTGCACAATAGGTATAATTCTATGTCCAGAAAATTTGGATATGTGGTAACTGATCGGTCCTAGATATCGCAATGTTTACCATATACAGCATAAATGGGTAAATGAATAATTTAGCTATAAATTCTTACATACAAAGAGTTAAACCTTTAAATTACAAACCACCACCTCCTGTATTCCTTAACTGTTCCTATCAGTACTCAGGTTTATCATCATTCCCCTTTGTTTTCCTTTGCCACTTTTCATTACAATGAAATGGTTCAAAGAACTGAGCATTCCACCAAACATGCCATTGTATCAGAATATTGAAAAACATGACTGACACTATGTACTAAGTTATTTCACGCTCCCTGGAGGCGAGCAATGGTAAACCAACAACGCCATCAAAAAGGTACAGCTGCACAAACTTGCTTTAGTAACAACATGTGAAAGAATGGACTTCGTTATCAGACGATGAGTTACCACCATTTTCCGATTAACTGCAACGGGCAGCATGACTCTTGACAACTCAGCATCCCCCCAAAACTGTACAAACAGTATTAATTCAAATTAAAGGAGGAAAAGTCGAATACGCCATTCGGGGAGAATCTAAAATGTCGCTAAAAAAAGGTGATACAGTTCTTTCAGTACAGAAATAAAAATATCTGTATATATCATACAAAGATTTAATGTCAGCACATTTCAAATGCTGTAAACGATTCTGTCCTGATTTCTACCACATACCAAGTGACATGCATTATATATATATGAATTTTTCCTGTACTTAAGAACTAAAATACAATGAACAATAACATACATGCATTGCCTGCATATGCATTGCCTGCATTCTCTTTCATAGAGATTTCATCACTCTCCTTACCCAGCAGTTCTTTGTCATCCCCCAGTTCTGCTAAAATGGCACCCACACCTTCCACTTCAACCATGGCGCCACCCTCCTGCTCCAGCTTTTCTAGTTCAGCCGTCACACTCTCAGGGATCTCCTGCGTGTCAGGAGCTGATGCGGCTACAGCTGTCACAGCAGCGGGCGAGTCGACATGCTGCTGTACGGCCGGAATCTGGCCAGGACCTGCTGGTGTCTGACTCACTGGAATATAACAACAACGTGCTACACTACAAAGGATTCTTACATATACGAGTAGAGCCAAACATATAAAAGTAAAATACAATGTCCAAGAGTGGGCCGGGATAGCTCAGGTGGTATAGCAACTCGCTATGGACTGGATGGTGCAGGGACGGAATCCCAGTGGGGGCAAGATTTTCTGCACCTGTCCAGACCAGGCCTTGGGCCCACCCAGCCTCCTATACAATGGGTACCAGGTCATTTTCCCAGGGGTAAAGCGGCCGAGGCATGACATTGACCACCCGCCCCTATCTAGTGCCAAGTTTAAAGAACGAGTAAAGCTATACCTCTACTCCCCTCGGGGCCTTCATGGCCTGTTCTAGGGTGAACTATATTTTAATAACTTAATTTACCATGTCCAAGATATGAGATTCTCCTCACAGTGACGACCATGAAGAACAGTGAACAAGACGGGACAAATACCCATCAACGCCACACTCTTTGTGTGACATACCTTTGCAGAGGATTTGCTTTCCAAACACCCCTCATTCAAATTGTACTTTGTATATTTACCCTCAAGATATTCGAGTAGCTGTACGATTCTAGGTCCTAACTGCAGTGTAGCAGAAGAATCAAGTCTTCAGGGTGTTACGCTGTGTTGACTGATATTTTCCAACATTTTGAAGAAACACTGTAGCTTCACCTTCTGGGTCTAGTGACCACAGATTGGTCTTCCACTGGATATGCTCCTCATTTGAACACTGACCTCTGTGCAGCTGAACCATATGCCCAACCAGCCTGTTACACCAAGACTCCATCCACTCCACAACACTATCCACCTCCACCCCAAACTGGCTAGCCAACCACTCCGTCCTCTCTCCACCTACACACGTATAATATACCCCATGTTTTGGTTTTCAAGTCCAACATCCCCATTATTTTAACCGATTTTGTAATGCGAGATCTCGTAAATTGAAAGCATTATCAATCCACCTACACAAGGATCAGTCTCAAGATGGACCTGGTTAGGCCGAAACATGTAGCTGAATTATAACCTAGGTAGGTAAAGTGATCCTGTTACAGGCCCGGTGTGGAACAGAAGTGGGTAGAGGTATAGCTCTACTCTTCCATGACCGCGGCACTAGAAGGGAGTGTGGTCAGCAGCATGCCCCGGCCGCACTTTACCCCTGGGAAAGACCCGGTACCCATTTTACAGGAGGCTGGGTGGGCCCCAGGGTCGGTCTGTAAAAGTGCGGAAAATCATGTCCCCACCGAGATTCGATCCCGGACCATCCAGCTCGTAGCTCAGTCGCTATAGCGACTGAGCTACCCGGCCCAGTTAATTATAATCTAATATAATAAAATACTGATGCACAGTACAAACATGGTGATTATATTACATATATTTGTATTATAATTTTAACTTATCTGTTGGAATGGCTGTTCTTCTTGGATCACTACACACTGCATATGGAGGAACTCTGTTGTTTTAAAACTATGGGAAATGGTCACCCAAAGACAATGGCCTACACACTTAATTTCTGTTTAACTACAACCAATCATATTTCAGCACCTTATAATACTCTTAGTAGTTTTCAATGGTTTTAGCAATGTGAGGAATTCACAACCACAGGAGTCATGGGACAAGACCATGTCAAGCCTCATTTCTGAATCTGCAGTTAAAACCGGCCTAAAATGAGTCATAAGCAATGGCCAGATCAAATATAAACATTTTATTGTCCAACATTTAAATAACACATAGATACAATTAAAATTATACAATAATTAAAAGTACTCCAACATGTTTCGGATCACAGAGGATCCATCATCAGGGAGTCCTGCACAGTACTTGGACAAAAATTACAAAAATGGTTCTATTGTGTCTGTTGATATGGACAAGGTTGGTGTTATAGCAGCATATTGTAACCCAATGTATGTGTGTGTGTGCGCACATCTGTAGTTCACTGTCCAGAACGTTATGTACGTCATGTGACGTGTCTTACAGAACGTTACGTACGACACGTGACCTATCTAACTTTCCCGTTAAGACAGTACCCTGAAATAACACCGACCACGTCCATATCAACGGACACAATAGAACAATTCTAGTAATTTTAGCCAAGCACTGTACAAGGCTCCCTGATGATGGATCCTCATGTGATCCAAAATACATTGGGAATACTTTTAAATATTTTACAATTTTAATTGTATCTATGCGTTATTTAATTGTGCATAAGTTGTACAATAAAATGCTTATATGTTGATGATGCATGGTGCAAACATAAAAAAAAAAAGGGCAGACCCCTGACTAATTCCGTCTACAACCATTTTTTTTAAATTTTTGAACAAACTTTTTTCTCCTGGCCCAAAAGCCCCCCCCCCCCCCCAAATTTCAATAAAAATTCATCCCTCTTTAAATCAGGCGGTACATAAGTAAGCAATGCACTTTAAAGAGCAGAATCATTCAAACATCCAAGTTAAGCTCACTGTTGCATCCCCAAACACCCAAATGGTTTGTGCATCAAATGACAGGTTTGGTCACCAACTTCCCACGCAACCTGAAAATGAGAAGCTAAACTTACTTGCAGCTCTCTGGGCAGCAGTGTGATCCAGAGGATGCCCTGGCTGGGGTGTAACCCTGGTTAGTCTCATCTGAACCCCCAGCGGATTGGCATGGCCCCCTTCTACAGATGGAGGTCTCACTAGATGCTGGGTCGCCAGAACGGTTGCATTTGGCGTAAGCACCCCTTGTGCAACGGCACCATCTGTCGACGAAGTTTCAAAGACATAAATGTTAGCAGAAAGAGTACCAGTTTCTTAGTTACTTTATTGGGAGCTGGGACAGCATGGTCACTACAGTGACTACACTACTGGTGGACAACCAAAGGTTCGACTCCCAGCAATGTCAAGAGATTTTTCATTTCCAAAATATCCAGACCGTTTCTGGGGCCGAAACAGCCTCCTATTCAGTAGGTAATAGGGTATTGCTCCCAGGAGTAAAGCAACTGGGGCATGATGCTGACCATTCACCTCCGCTTGGTGATAAGTTTTAAGAATCAGTAGAGCCATACCTCTACTCCCTACATGTCTCTCTTAGTCTTGCTTCTCTCTTACGGCCTGTCCGGCTTGGGAGGCCCTACCAGGAACACATAGTTCCCGCCGGCATAGCCCGTAAGGTCACTGAGGCCTGCAAGCCCCCCATTGCGTTAAATCGAAAAGTGGTGTAAATTTTTCAAGCTGTGTAAGAGCAAAACTGCACAAAGAGAAATTGTGTACAGTGAGACCTGCCTGCATATCCAGTTATTAAAATTATAGTACAACAGTTACACAGTCAATGAAGAAGTGAGGGAATTATATGGAGAACTGGACACAGTAACAGAAATAAAAAAAGGAACAATGAGATGGCTGGGACGTGTGGAGAGGATGAGTGAGGAAAGGGTGGTAAAGAGGTTATATCAGAACACTCCAAAAGGAAGTAGGAGTGTAGGAAGACCAAGGTTAACCCTTTGACGCAAGAATTAAATCTTTGATGCCGGAATTAAACCCCCCCCCCCAAAACACTTTAATGGCCATTTGGCTATTTAAAGGGCTCACTGCACGACATATATATATATATATGAATGTCGTTAGGCGGCTAAGGGTTAAGGTGGATGGACGACGTGAGGGAGGACCTGAGGAGGATGGGTATCACAAACTGACAAACTGGAGGATACGTGCACACAGAAGAGACGACTGGAAGATGGTCGTGAAGGAGGCCAAGGTCCTACAAGGACTGTAGAGCCATGTAGTAGTAGCAGTAGTTACACAGCCAAAACATGCTCCATTAATCCCTTAAATACCAAGTTAAATCCCATCTGCCCTCTGCTGGCATTATTCGGAGGTCACCGTATTCTCCACATTAGCAGGATAATGGTTAAACCCACAATTCTTCACCCTGCACGGTGCTCATATGCCATGTGATTGTGTCTCTCAGATTTCAAGTTGAGTCAAAGTGCCTTACCAAAGTCTTGACCTGAATTCCCTCACAGGTTGCTAGCATCAGGGTAAAAATGGCTGACACAGGCTCATAATACCACATCTGTTCTAAGAGTTGAAGAGAACTTGCCCCCCAACACTAATAGGCATTACAAACATGGTGCACTCGAGGACAAACGTGGAGAAAAAACAAATCACAACTTAAGTCACATATGTCAAATCCCACAATATGCACATGTGGGAATAACTTTATAGGTTGGTGTCTGGTGACTGTCACTTGCCACGCTATGTTTCAAATACAAGAAACAGACGCTGGGGGAAAGTGTTTAAGATTATGATGGAAAAAATTATACTACAAGTGTGTAAAAATTCACTGCACAATAAGCTTTTTGTGCTTATGAAGTTCAGGTGAACATGCATCATGATAAATTCTTATAATAAAACCAACTTACTTACTTACTTACTCCATGGTGCAGTCCTTCTTGAGAAGCTAACTGCTTTGAAGCTAGTCCAGAAATTCCCCGCATTTCGTGGAACCCGAAGGTTCATTACGGCACTCACAACCGTCCGCCAACTGTCTCTATCCTGGGCCAGCCCAATCCAGTCCATTTACCCACATCCCACCTCCTGCAGATCCATCCTAATATTATCCACCCATCTACGCCTAGGTCTCCCCAGTGGTTTCTTTCCCTCCAGTTTCCCCACCAAGACCCTATACACCCCCCTCTCTTCACCCATACGCGCCACATGCCCAACCCATCTAATTCTTCTCGATTTTATCACCCGCACAATATTGGGTAAGGAGTACAAATCATTTAGCTCCTCGTTATGCAATCTCCTCCATTCCCCCGTTACCTCGTCCCTCCTAGGTCCAAATATTCTCCTC
>Ga0131853_10014970_pt1 | contig 14198 bp, 9 predicted proteins | sample TergutLab28metaG_FD_92764 | JGI IMG/M metagenome (GOLD analysis project Ga0131853, IMG submission 92764) | Labiotermes labralis P1 segment gut microbial communities from Petit-Saut dam, French Guiana - Lab288 P1 (version 2) (version 2) | ecosystem: Host-associated > Arthropoda: Insects >... | reverse complement strand
CGAAACATGTAGAGAGTGAATGACGACTACCCATGAAAATAAAAGGATAGTCCACAAGTGACATCGTGTTGGTTATTTTTAAACAATTACAATGATGCACGGAACAATGAATGTAAAAAAAAATGCGTTTTATAATAAAGGCAAGACAACAGATGAGTACGATAAGTTCATGCAGATAGACAAGAAAAGACAGATGAATAGATGTATATATACACACACTTACAACAATGATAAATGTGACTCAAAACTAGAACATGTGAACAAACGAAGGAAATTTTTTGGACGCGTTCGCAAAGCGAATAGCGACTACTAGCCCCGTCATTTTCGTTCGTCTACGCGCATGGAAAAACTCGACTCCCGCCGGACGGATTTTCGTGCAATTTCGTATTTGCAACTTCTACTAAAATGTCGACAAACTTGGATTCTGTTCAAAGTCTAATAAATAACCGACACTTTTCATGAAGACCTGCGTACATTTATGTGACTGGTCTCTGATATGGAGACAGTGTTCTGTGTTAGGTACAAACTAAGGCCAAACAAACTGGCGACCTATGAAACAAGTAAAGAAAACAGGATACCTCGCCCTATACGAGATAATTGCAGGAAACATGCTACTCACAAGAAATACGACGCACAAACGCTTACAATATAAGCACAAGAAACGGGACAGAGCGAGACAAGAGAAGTAGCTCACGATCTAATCATATCATCCCAGACGAAAAACAGACGAAAGCAGTGATTGTATTACAGTATTACACGTTTTCACGAAAAACATGACAACAAAATCAGGGCAACAACAGATAACAGAGCGAACGTGACATCCCCAAACATCTCCTAACTTATTATTTAAGATGTCCACCTTGGAAAGTCAAGACCGAAGGGAAGGATTAATACCAGTGCTCTGTGCCATACGTGGTCGGGACAATTAAGTTCGCGAACTCGCCACCGTGTGATTGCCGTGACAGCATTGGACAGTATGGTTTGATGACGTTGACATATCAGCGTTTCACAGATGTGTTGTTTTTGTTGATGATCTATGGCAGTCTCATTCTGAGTGGCATCTATTACTGTCTGCGTGTGTTTTGGTGTGCCGCCGCGAGAATTTCGGAACTTCAATTAGAGCAGCGAACGAACATTAAATTTCTCGTTAAACTTGGAAAGAGTGGAAACGAAATCACAGAGAAGTTAGTGCAATGACTTTTTTCTGTTCCCGAAGATAAAGGAAATATTGAAAGGAAGGCATTTTGGTGGCAATGATGACATCAGGAGTAATACAACGGCAGCTCTGAAGGCCATTCCTCAAAACCAGTTCCAGAATTGTTTTGAAGGGTGGACTAGGTGCTGGCATCGATGCATAGCTTCCCAAGGGGAGTACTCTGAAGGTGACCACGGTGGTATTCTGCAATGAGTTACATAGCACTTTTACCGCGATGAGTTCGCGAACTTTATTGTCCGACCACGTATATTTTATACCGTTAAAAAAGTAACAAAAATCAATTAAAGTAACATCGAACTTTATGAAACGCCAGAAACAGAGCTCGCTAGCTTCTTCTCTTTCCTCCCCACTTTCACACAACTTCCCAGTTGCGCTAGACGCCAACAGTATCTTACCCCTTCAAACTTTCAGAAATAACAGAATGCCACGCCTAGTAACTTTGGTTTTAATTTCGTAATGAACAACCGGATGCTCATGGCTAGGAAACAAGATTACTAACATCAACCAGCGCTGCGAGTTCTTATGTTTCTGCATTTTCAATGGGAAGGACGCCCGTTTAGTTGGCTACTGGTGTAATTCATGTTAGATTTACCCATGTATTTGTATTAGAAACTTTGAAATTTTAATACTTGAAATCCAGGAAGAGATCGTTGTGTCACAACCGCTAAAGTCAGCAATACCAACCAGCCTGAACCCGGTTGTGACTTGATCAGATCATTATACTTTTAGGAATGCATGACTTGTCAGCTCTACTCTATAAAGCTTAGCGCAACCCGGTAAACGCCCTCACTCGCTACAAATTTGATGTCGGCCGTCACGTATCTACAATTGAAGAACTAAGTGATTGAACGCAATTATTACAAAGATTGTTGTAACGATACTACGATGCTGTACCGTCTACTGTTTATTCAAGGTAAGGCATATTGACTGGTATTCTAAATTCACTTTATTCCGAGTTGAGCAGTTTGGCAATTGCATTAGATATCATTCCAAATTTACGCGTTTTGATTTATAGAGACAGAGAGGGCAAGTTAATTAATTAAATAACGTATATTACACCTTGACAGAGCTTGAATGACTTAGCTCTGTGCTTATTATTTTGCTAATCATTGTTACATAATATTTAGTTTTACAGAATAGAATGTATTTATTTTACTTTTATCCAAATTGGGATTGAATCAGACGAATGTTTATAAATCCTTGAGTCCTTGTTGATATTAGAATTGCCAAATCTATTTGGCTGGTGGCAGCGAAATTCTACCATATAGTTCCAGTGTCTTTCGCCGAGGAAACTTGATGGAGGTCAAGCCATCATTTAGGTAGGAAGGCACTACACTGGTTATACGGGGATGTCAAATAGCAACGTAAAATCTAACTCCAACTAATGTTGGCCAAAATGAATTTCGATAGTGGAATTTCCACTGAGTTTACCCTGAAGTGGTTATTCCACGCCTTGGTCCACAAAATATCTTTGTTGTAATGTGATGTTTACCGAGACGGTGGCGGATATGCGGAGACCACGGGAATTCCCAAGGATGGTACAGATGGCCTCTCATACATTCCCCTTTAGCCCCCCCTGACGTAGGTCAACCAACCCAAGGAACGTGTAGTTAGCAAAGTTTATCACGTTGACCACAACTTACACTCCTGTAAGCAGGTTGGCTAGACGACAGGTGGGTAATATGCGGAAGTAAGCTGCAGGAAACTGCATAACACTTCGAGGAAGATGTGGAGGGGCTCGAAACTGGAACCGTTCTGTGACCACAGTATAGAACCATCAGATTGTGCATCTACGTCGTTACTCGCACGCGGTGGCGCAGCTGGTTAAGGCACTGCGCTACAAATCGGAAGGTCGTGGGTTCGATTCCCGATGGTGTCGTTGGAATGTTTCCGGCCGCACTATGACCCTGGGGTTGACTCAGCCTCTAACAGAAATGAGTACTAGCAATATTTCCTGGGGGTAAAGGCGGCCGGTGCGTAGAGCTGACAACCTTAACACCTTCATGCGCCGACTGTCTTGAAATCTGGGAGCCCCAACCTCCTGGAACCCTCAGGGCCTGTCCAGGCCTGTAATGGGATTGCTGTATCTTTTACGTCGTTACTCCCTTAAAATATGAAACGTCTTAACTGCGCGTGTGAGCACTAGCAATTGCCAAGGCGTTACGTCTCCTTTATTCAGTATGGCACCAAAAGCGATGTCGATCAAGAACAACCAACAAAGGGTTTAATGAAGAATGCAGAAAGAGCGCCGTGCTTCATCATTTGTACTCTTCCCCTAATCCTGTCAGGCCAGTCACATCAAGAATGATCAGGCGGCCGGGCCATGCAGCGCGCGTGGTGGGAAGGTGAAGTGTACACAAAATTTTTGTGTCAAACCTCTAAGGAAGATACTACTTGCCGGAACAGTAGCGTATATAAAATATATACTAATATTAAGAAAGGAGTAGGCCGTAAACTGAACTGAAATATCTCAGACGGACTCTCGTGACACATGATAAACAGTTCCAAACGAGCACAGACTTTATCGATCAGCTTAAACAACTGCCAATTGCCGAAGAATGACTCTGCACCAAACAATTTCATTTGCCCGAATATAATGCGCATGTCCCTTCTGTGTGCAAATATTACGTGAAAAACTAGCACAACACATCTCTTATGTACTCACATTAGTATCTATTTTTAGGAAGACATTTCGTGAGTGGTACAGATTGGCAAATACTGTCAAATCGGCGATAGTCAGTTCAGAACACACTGACGTCGAGCTATCTCACAACTTTCTTATGTCCTTTACGCATGCAGCAAAGGCAGTATGTAAAATGGCCGACTGTTATTGCAATTGATTAATTCAAGTTTACACTTTCTAAACCACCTTCGCACCCTGAAGGCTTCCCTGATACCTCGCAGCCGGGTAAGTAAAACAGCATGGCATTAAACTAACAATGAATACCCCGGCTTTTAGTCCGATCTAAACGGATACTGCCATGCTTTATCACAAAAGTCACTGGCAGTTTGCATGAATTAGACAAAAAACAATAAGTAACCAGAGCTCATGAGTTACAATTATCACCCATACCTTGAGATTTCGTTTTCTGCGCACAGTAAACAATCTCAGAAGTAATTCGTTTTAAGCGATCGGTAACTGCAGCTCGAAATATCAAAATATTTTCAAACATGGGTGTCGAACCAGCGGCCCGCCAGGGTGTCATGCGCCATGCAGCAACTTTGTAATACATACACACATGTGCGTGTGCATGCGTGCGCTACAAAATCTATACTGATTTAGGGGCTTATGTATAATATTAATTGTGATTTTTTACATGTGCGTCCCGCGAATTAGCCCGCACAAACGGTTGTGGCCCGTTATCTTAGAAAGGTTGAACATCCCTGTTGTTATGTCATGCTGCTATAGCAAGTAGTCCTTAATGGATTTCTTGTACATGGCTACGAACAACGGAAACTGTTTGTTCACTAACCTGGCCATGCAAATACGTTCCCAAATTCATCATGGTCGTGGTTGGACTTGGTGGAGATTGGGGGGGTTAAGAAACCAGCAGACAATGTCGAGATTCACCAAAGTCTGAGTACATAATTCTACCATATTTTAATCGGAAGACCTGGATGGAGACCCACAGGTAGATACGGAGAATGTATGAACCCTTTAGACTGAGATTAACCTGATTTATATTGAAATACGCAGTTCGTACCACCCAGTATACACTCACCGTCCAATTATAAAAACCAATCAGTTAATGCTGACTACAGAAATAATCGCTGTTTGTTCTGAGATACATAACAAAAACACATGACCACACACTGAAGGCAGAGTGTAGAATTTTTAGGCGCGTTCGCAAAACTATGAAAAGTGACTTAGTTTAGTCATATCTGCCCGTCTGTACCTCCGTATGGATCAAATCGGCTCCCACTGGGCAGATCTTCACGAAATTTGACATTTGAGTATCTCTCGAAATTCTGTGGTGAAAATTCAAGTTTCATTAATATCGGACAAGAATAACGGGTACTTTCAATGAAGACCAATATACATTTCTGATCACATCCCGCTCAATTCTTCTTAGAATTAGAAATGTTTCGGACAAAATTTGAAGACAAAATCAAAACACAAATTTTTTGTTGACTAACATTTTCCGAAAATAAGTGCCGTTTATGGAATAACGCGAAAAAAATACTGTACACCCAAACGGGCAACAGGTTACACATAAAATACGCCACATGCTGGATACATAAGGATATAAACACACAATCAGAATACGTAATACTTATAGCTTCTCCACTGCAGCAATGGTTGCATGAACACGCTCCAATGCTACGTCATAAGTACACTGCGTGTCTTGTTTAATGTTCTACCTGGTCGTACATACAGCAACCATTAGGCTTGTAGAGAAATAATACGTGAGGATGTCACCTGGATTCAAATAAATTGGGCGTCGCTGCACTTAGAGCAAGCAAAACAGCCCTCCTGTCAGCAAATGCCATCTCCCGCTGCGGAAGCCGCCGTTCGAAACCGTGTGTACGCCTACTCAAATATCAAAAGTCGGATAAATAAACCACCACCACAACTTGAAACAGAAGAAGTTGATGGCTAACTGCTGCAGTGTAGCAAAGCGGGAATTCCCGGAATCAGGAAGCAACAGTCGCTACTGCTTTCTTTCCGATGAGCAAAACCGACGTATGCAGCATGGTCCACAGAAGCAGTCGAAAGGGGACAGGCAGCTGCAACTGTGCACCCAAAGCCTATACAATTAAATCGTTCATTTACGAATATCGGAGGGAACCGAAGGGAAAAACGCATGTGCATTCCTTGTATCACAAAATATTTCGTCGCACTACCACAACGCAACAAGTTACACTAAACACTACACATTGCTCTAACATCTGCACACTGTGGTCGGGCCGCCATGTTCCGTGTGAACACAACGCCACTTAATCCTTTGCCTCCCACCCCCGAATACATTGAGCCAAGCGCTGATATTCGTATGCGTATGTCTCCAAGTTGCTGAACTCCGACGATCAGACGTTCACTCTCGACGACCTTGTTGAAATTACGTGCGAAAAAGCGCCTTTGAAGAAGCAGAGAAACCTGGGCCTGCGCTTAAGAAGAGGTCCATGATTGTTTCGAAGTTCACTAAAGGCTTGGGACTCACTGACGCTGACATCAAGGCGTTTTTGTACACTTATTCGAAAAAGCAGCAAACAGCAACTAAACAAGGATATTAGGAAGCTTGCTCTATATGAGATTCTGAAGGAGAAAAAAGAGGACTTCGTCTCTCCACAATACAGTGCTTGATTTCCAAGTACTCGTCAGGGTGGGCCGGGTAGCTTAGTCGGTATAGCGACTGACTACGGGCTGGACGGTCCGCGATCAAATCCCGGTGGGGACGAGATTTTCCGCCCGTCCAGACCGGCCCTGGGGCCCACCCAGCCTCCTGTCAAATGGGTACCGGGTCTTCCCCGGGGAAAAGTGTGGCCGGGGCGTGCTGCTGACCACTCACCCCCTTCTAGTGCCGCGGCCATTGAAGAGTAGAGCTATACCTCTACCCACCGCCCGGGCCACACAGGACCTGTAACGGGATCACTTTACATTTAGTTTTACTCGTCAGAGGCTCGTGCATTGCCACCCTTCTTGTCAAGAAATCGGAGATGATGACCCACCTATAGTACCAAGGGAAGTATCTCCTCCTTAAATTAATCTTTCTTCACTTTTAAAATACTTCTTAAGTAGGAACATATCTTCTTATCTTGGTCCAAATAGATTGCCTGCAACCACCTTCCTCATTTTAACAACGCGTTTATGAGAGAATCAGTCTCAACTTACATCGTCTCGACCAATGCCGCCGGTCCCGGAACCACCAAAGACGCAACTTCGAGGGATGACTATACACCACTATCTGCGCATCAACAAACTTCCCAATAATTGGCTGATTACTTGGGAAGTTCGGCAAACGAACTCAAAGGTTTCTCAGTGCCTAGTACTCCATCAAATAACGTCACAGAACACGAAGGCGATAGCGATTACGTGTGCTAACGAACATTCAGCCGTTGATGCTGAGCAATTAAGGCTTTCGTGTAGAAAGGCTGCAGCTCAAAAATAACAAAATGTCCCCTTTCAAACACTTCGGTCGCTCTGGTACAAAGTGGCAACCAAACCACCTCACCTGTGACGTCCGTAAACAGTCTCAACGTAATTTAAATATTACTGATTATTTCTTCGTCTTCTTCTTCTTCTTCTTACTTAACATCATCCAACCATATGTTTCATTACAATAATAATGAAGGCAATGAGCGTTCTGAGATACAAGACCCTGTAAAAAAGCCATGACATATTTTGTAAATCTTCATAATGCTGCTAGCCAGCTTTGTCACAACTATGAAATTCCAGCACCCGGAAAAAATGGGAGCAAGGATAGTTCAGTCGATATTCGTATTATACTACTAGTTGAAAACCCGTGACATTTTGGTTCGATTCGCGGTAGACGTAAGATTATTCTAGCCTCTAAAGTGCCGAAACCGGCTCTGGGATCCATCAAGCCTCCTACTCAGTGGTTACAGCGGGTTATGCACCGACAGTAAGCGGCCGGGTCGTGAAGCTGACCGCTCACCACCATCTAGTACCGAGGTTAAGCATGCGCGGAGTTACACCTGCACCTCCCACATTTCTTCAAGGCGTGCACAGGAATAACTCTATTGTCGGGAGACCAGCTACAATGTCAGAAGTTCTATTCCACTCAGGCAAACGCTGGGAAAATTTGGGCAAGGTCGCTTCCTTCCCAAAACTTCCAATTTTATAATTCACATCAACCATCTACTTAACACAATTATGTAATGTAAGAACTATAATTTTGCCGGTTGTTTTGTATGGGTGTGAAACTTGGTCGCTGACATTTCGGGAGGAAAGGAAGCTGAGGGTGTTTGAGAATATGGTGTTGAGGAGAATATTTGGACCTAGGAGGGACGAGGTAACGGGGGAATGGAGGAGATTGCATAACGAGGAGCTGAATGATCTGTACTCATCACCCAATATTGTGCGGGTGATAAAATTTAGAATAATGAGATGCGCTGGGCATGTGGCGCGTATGGGTGAGGAGAGTGGGGGGGGGCGTATAGGGTCTTGGTGGGGAAACCGGAGGGAAAGAGACCACTGGGGAGACCTAGGCGTAGATGGATGGATAATATTAGGATGGATCTCCAGGAGGTGGGATGCTTTTGAGTGCGGTAATGAACCTTCGTGTTCCGTGAAATGCGGGGAATTTCTTGACTAGCTGCAAACCAGTTAGCTGCTCAAGGACTCTGCACCATTGAGTAATTACCTTAAGGTGCTGGGCATGTGGCGCGTATTGGTGAGGAGAGGGGGGGCGTATAGGGTCTTGGTGGGGAAACCGGAGGGAAAGAGTCCACTGGGGAGACCTAGGCGTAGATGCGGGGAATTTGACTAGCTGCAAACCAGTCAGCTTCTCAAGAAGGACTCTGCACCATGGAGTAAGGAAGTTGATAAAATGTCGTGAAATGCAGTCTGCAACAAACAAGAACACAGAGGACACAGTTATGTATTGTTCTTAATAAAACGCCGTGAATAAGAAACAACCAAGAACAAAGAAGACGTTTGGGACAAAAGAAAAATTTCTTGCTCCTGCCGCGAACCAAATCAAGACTCTTAGGTTGTTCAACCGTCGCCTGCAAACGTAAAACAACCTAACTGTTGCGCGAAATCTACATTCATTTTTCGATTTTATGCCGTCAACTAATGAAATACGGGAGCTACACCTCAGACATTTTGAATGACGACAAATCATTAATATATTCGCACAAATCTGCAACTTATATACACGACACGGCTTCCTTCTATATCCGTGTGTATTACTGACCGTGCGGATCTTTGAGGTCGCAGCTGACACAACAACGAAGCACCAGTTTGTACTACAGCAAATCATGGATACAGAATGATAGCTAACTAACTTGATTACTAGTCTACACGAGTTGTTAGCCTTACTGCATAAACGAGAAGCATTTGAACGGCAAGCGGAAGTCATGAATTGCTTGCCGTCACTTCCCGATGCGGAATAATTCTTTAAAACTCTCGAATAAGATGGCAGACTTACTACCGATACGAATCAATTACTGACAAAATTGTTTCGAGATTATTGCACCGCATTTCCCTCACCGCAGACTGCTCACAATTCGACTAGCAATTCTCGGCTCTTCTTCAAATAGATCCCTGGCACAAACACCGCGTATAAACTTCCGTTCAGTTGGCGATGAATCACGACTCTCAAAGGGACGAAGCGGATGAGGAAAGAGGTTTCAAAGAAGAAACTTTAATCATAGGCCACCGTTTTCACACGCGTTACTCGGTTTAATTTGCCACATTACAATTATTGCGACAATATACGAAAAATCGAAGAACTGAACGAACAAAAATACTTCGATCCTAATAACGCAGGTCAGGTTAATTTACGCAGGGCCTTCCAACAGCTTAGGCAGCCTACTTTGTAAAATCACAGTTCAACGCTTCGAAGCCTGGTGGTTACTTTATGTACCACATCTCCATCTTCTGCCCACATAGTGTATTTAGACGTATGTGTTTGGTATGGTTCTAAGAACAAACTGCGATTATTTTCTTACGCACGCAGCATTAAGTGACTGTGGGTCGCGATGGCTCAGTCGGTATAGCGACTCGCTACGGGCTGGAGGTCCGGGGATCGAATCCCGGTTGGGGGCGAATTTTCCGCACCCGCCCAGACTGGCCCTGGGGCCCACTCAGCCTCCTATACAATGGGTACCGTGTCTTTTTCAGGGGTAAAGCGGCCGAGGTGTGGCGTTGACCACCCACATCTAAAGCCGAGGTTTAAGAAAAAGCAGATCTATACCTCTACTCCCCTTCTGGGCCGTGGCCTCTCCTAGGGCGAACTTTACTTTTACTTTTAGCATTAAGTGACTGGTTTTTAAAGCGCAGAGGAACTTAATCTTTCAACATGATTCAGGGTAATTTACGTTTTCAAAGGATTAAGATTAGACAACAACGCATTGTCAACTGCAGAGACAACAAATCGTCCAACTACAAATCATAAAAATTTCTTACTAGGCTTATTTAAAAACGGTTTCTCAGTCTCTTCAGTTATATACAATCTAATGAATAGGTCTGGTATAATGTCAGAAAGAGGCTCTGGAAGTGACGTGGAGAAATCCTGGAAGGACTAAGAAAGAAAGTCTGTCTTCCGGCGGCCAATGTTCCATCCTGGAAGCTCACAAACAAGTATCAGTAATAACCACTGTAATGATCCTGACGTGTATGGAAGGAGGAGGTCCTGACTCGTTTTAAGGTATTATGGCAGGATTAAGGGGGCTGAGGAAAATCATGGAAAACCTGTCCCGACGGTCAGACCGAAATTTCAGCTCGTAATCCCTGCAAAACAAAACAGCTGAGCTAACCACTACGCCACGATACATTCGCTCGTAACTTCATTTAACGACGCTGCATTCCCTGCACAATCTACAGAGCATTTACTGCATAATCTTGACGGTTGTGAAAGCTGTTGTGGTCTACATTAAGCCACCATCCACGTAAAGTTCCAGTCTTATGGAATGTGAAATCGTGGCGATAAGTGTCTACGTTCGACCGCTTCGGAGGAGCCTGCTTCCTCCATTTTCGGAGTACTCCAAGAAGGCAGTGCAAGAGCCCTTCTTGGACCAATCTCTAAGATGAAGGCAGCAAGCTCCATCAAAACTCTAGTGACTATATACAACTCACATGGCGTCATCTCTCAGAAGTGTGGAATCTTCATCAGCACTGCCATGACAGCCTCAAATCTAGTACGCTGTTCCAAGTATTTGCCAGGACGAACAAGAGAAAAAGACGATCATCATCCCCCAGTATGCTACTAACCACTACACCGCCATGTTAGACGCCCAGACTGAAATGAAGTCGAGTGAAGTTTTCAAGTTCAGATCACATAACGAAAGGAAGCTTATAGCGATCTTCGTGCACAAGACTTTTAGGTCTTCGTACAATTGGTACGCCAGACTGGAGTACAGGTCAAGCTGGCGATCGCCAACTTGCAGATGGCAGCAAAAGCTTCTTCCGAAACAGCGATTACTACTACATTACATAACACCACATTCCAAAGACGGTACCTTTCACACTCACTGCCGCGAGAGCGTCAAACCTCACACTCTGTACAGCCATTTGGAAATGATGCGTTTGCTGTACTCCACAGCCCAACGACCTCCAAGTTTCCACTACTACACATGTTGTTATTCTGCACATCTAATTGGCCTCAATGTTTCACAACTGCACATACGTTTGCACACACTATACTCTATATTCATTAAACACATTCTTTGGACCTCGTTATATACGACTATGGAAAAATATCAATATCAAATTTAATCGAATTCCATTAAGTATTGCAGTTTTGGAAATTAAGCACGCAGACAGGTGTACAGAATCCCTCTTACGCAGTCATTTTACACGTCTTCGGACACACACACACACACACAGTGTTTTTTGTAAAAAAAAAAATGTCGTTATTCACTCCCCGACAGAAGGAAAATTTGAAATGCACGTTTATTCGTATTATTAAAAAAAAGGGTGGGAATTAGTTGATACTGTTTCAGACTGTGATAATCGTCTGGAATAAACAATAAATAAAGTCCGTATTTCCCGCAGTTGCGGATTTATAATATTCTCATGAGGTCACAGTCAACGAAACTGACGGTACACCGTACAATTGTGTACCTCCCCCCCCCCAAAAAAAAGAAAGTAAAGTACTCTACACAAAGGACGCGCGCATACGTCCCAAGACACGTAAGGTAAGCAACACAACGTGGAAATCCTGAAAGGAAATTCGTATATGAGAGGACTACACAGCACACAGCCAACAGAGAAGACAAAGAATGCGATTAAGAGTGAACGATACCCCAAGAAAATACCGCAGCAAAGTAACAAGAAATTAACCACGAAGAACAAGACAAACCTGGGATGAGGATATTCACAACATATTCGTACAAAAATATATTTGGTGCGGAATGACTCCGAAATCCTAGACATAAACAGGAACACGACAGCGCACCGCAATACCTGCACACCATTCAGAAGAGATTAAATTTACCTCTGCTTCATTCGGCATCTTTATTACCAGGACTGACGCAGACCTCGCAGAACTGTCACACGAGACACACCACTTACGATTTCTGTCACTGCTACAACACAGGCAGGCAACTGAGCACGGACTATAAAACCAACATGACCGGTTGGTCGAGAGCACACCGACTGCTTCAGCATGCGGTTTACTACTATCCTCCGCCAATCCTTCCGTCACCGTAGCCTTGGGGTCGAACCGCTCCGCACGATCGGCTACATTCGGGCGGCAGGCCGACGAGGGCGCGGGGTTCGAATTGCCAACTCCCTCATCAGTCCCTCAAAAAAAGTGACGACACATTGGCTTTCCACCAATGAAAACAGCCCTTTCCACATTGCGCACGAAATATCTCACTTCACACCGGTGACTCTACCGATCCGGACAGCAAATGAAATGTGCCCCATCACTTCAACACTTCGGTGCTTCTCAACAACACAAAATATAAGTTTTAATGGAAAACATTAACATTAAAATAAGCTTCTGAATAAACAGCAACGGCATTGAGGCAGACACTTTCCAGTCTCACTACCTGACAGGACAGAGAACGAAATGAAGGAAGAAATAGAAAGAACGAAGAATGAAAAAACAAGGGGAAGAAAAGGAGACTACAGTCGTCGCAAGTTCGGAAGCTTCTCAAAGCTTTTACCTACAAGAACCTCGAAAATGTGATAAAGTTCCCACCAAACTCCAGCACTTACTCGAAAATGTGATAAAGTTCCCACCAAACTCCAGCACTTACTCGAAAATGTGATAAAGTTCCCACCAAACTCCAGCACTTACTCGAAAATGTGACAAAGTTCCCACCAAACTCCAGCACCTACTGCCACTCACAAGCCTAAACAAACACAATGTCTGTTTGTGGCTTCTTAATTTCCAGCTAACAGCTTGCACGGTTTAGTTACGAAAATAAATGCTGCAAAGAAAAGGTGAATTTACAGAGGCAACGAAAAACATTATACAATTTATAGGAGGCGTGTAGCATGCTTTGGGGATTAGTAACCACGCACACGACATTCTGGATAGGGCACTCTAACAAAGGCCGAGACAGCTGAATCAGTATGGCTAGTGGCTAAGGGAATGGATGAGGAAGGTTCGCCTGTCAAGAGGCAGTTGTAGGATATGTATTGCACTACACGTATTTAAGGCGTTGTGTTCAAAGTGGCACGGTTACATTTTAAAACTGACTTATAGGCCAACCTTTCAGCGTGAAGACAGCCACTTACAGAGAAGCGCATGACATAACTGAAGAATAAAATCCAACTAGATGCCACTTATTACTTTATTATGCTTATGTTAGGCTCAACATGTTTCGGGAGCCATTATGCCCATCATCAGGATCTCACGACGACAGCGTTGGTTACCACACGGGCCGTCTGAGTGTCCGGACCGAAGGCTGTGTTACAGTCTTCGGTCCGGACACTCATCCATCCTACCTGCACTTAACTTTCCAACCAGCGGCTACTCGAGAACCAGACGGCCTATGTGGTAACCAACGCTATCGTCGTGAGCTCCTGATGATGGGCATAATGGTGCCCGAAACATGTTGAGCCTAACATAAGCATAATAAAGTAATAGGTGGCATCTAGTTGGATTTTACTCTTCACTTTTCAAGATGATGCACGGTCCAATACACATCAAATCAAACGTATGACATGTTATTCTGGTACCATGTACACTGATATAGATCGACAGACACGCAGAAATACAGACAGATGAAGAGACGGATGGACGGAGGTGAGAGATATATGGAGACAAACAGAAATACAGACAGAAAGATGGCTGGATGGGCAGAGAGAATATATGTGTATATATATAAATATATATATATATAT
>Ga0131853_10014969_pt1 | contig 14199 bp, 10 predicted proteins | sample TergutLab28metaG_FD_92764 | JGI IMG/M metagenome (GOLD analysis project Ga0131853, IMG submission 92764) | Labiotermes labralis P1 segment gut microbial communities from Petit-Saut dam, French Guiana - Lab288 P1 (version 2) (version 2) | ecosystem: Host-associated > Arthropoda: Insects >... | reverse complement strand
GGCTGCGGTTACAGTTTTTAGTACTCCTGATGATGGGTGCTGTGACACCCGAAACATGTAGAGTGACTTTGCAGTAAATAAATATCTGCATACTGTTGCATCTGGTTGGATTTTTATTAACAACGAATTAAAATGCTCGGAACCATGAATTTAAAAAAAAAACACACAAATTCATCCTGATTATATTTCATATTTGACCAGCCTCGTGGTCAAGTGGTCAGAGTCTCTGACTACTAATCATGAGGTCCCGGATTCGATTCCCGGCTCTACCGTGGGAATTTTTCCCTGAAGGGGAGGAATTCCGCGGTGACCATGGTCTGGGTAAGTTAGTATAATTTAGGTTTAAGGGCCCTCCTGGCACTACATCATCGTATATCACCACTCACATCATCGGGACAACGTAACTGCGCCTCATGGACGTCCCAACCTCAGAATTCGGTTACACTCCTGCCATGCCCAGGAGGGAGGACCACGAAGTCCACAAGGACACGTGGTGGGGGCATTGGACAAAACAAAATATTTCATATTTGTTTACTGAAGTTGCAGGTTCCTGAGCGGATATCATAATATGCTTTTCCTTATATCACAGTGTTTATCACTGCACAGTGAAGTGTTACTAGGATATTACTTAACACTTAAAGAAATAAACACATTCCAAATGCTGGAATCACTTGCTTTATGGAATTTTACAGCTGTCGGTGGCTTAACAATAATAATAATAATGATAACAAATGTACACTTAATCTAATCCATATTCCATGCAACAGGTTCTGTATACAGTACTTGATTCAACAAATTCCACAGACGATAACAAAAAATCATCTGTCACTCGTGTTTCTCCTATAATTTTCGACCACTGCAAGGTCATCATCATTGATATATACACAAAGGTATACAGTAAAGTGGGCTCTGTCAAAGATGCGTGTGTGTAGATCGCAGATACAATATTTTTATTGAAAATGATAAATAATTATAAGTCGGGAAACAAATATATTCACAATCATAAACAGTATTTTTTATCTTCCATTGCCGACAAACATCTATGTCAATATTTGTTATCTTTATTCAGTTATTTGTTAATTAATTTATATTTTAAACATTTTAGTGGTTCTAATACACAATATCCTATTTTAACTCCACACACACACACACGCACACACACACACACACACACGCACACACACGCACACACACACACGCACGCACACATCTTTGACAGATTTTGCTGTACTTGTGTACCTCTGTATCTACCTCCCTGATAATAACCTTATACATGTCAAAACATGTGGGAGAGACATAAATGACAAATGATTATTTATTATTGATTGAGAAATTTATTTGATCAAAATATAAATCCAATACAAGAACACTAATACAACACGAAAACAATACAAATAACACGAAACCCTTACAAACAAAACGAAAACAACAAACTAATAATAAATGGCTATAATAACATATTAACAGTCGCTCAGTGCATTTCGGCAACAAGGTCGGTCCAGTTCTGAGGCTAAAAATATTGTTATAATATAGTGGGGGGGGGGGAATGATTAAGCTTTGACATATTTTCCTGCCTGAAAATGGGAAGCTATCCTGTCCCCAAAACGTAGCTTTTATTGATCTGTTAATATTTCATAATATGATACTTCTGACAAATTCCAGTAGGTAAATTTTTTTCAGTTGCAATACAACATTGTCAATGATCTGGGCTGTATCATCCTCCAGAAGTATTATGTTCTGAGAACATTGAAAACAGAAGAAAGTGAGCCAGGACCTCATTGCATGATTGCGATGCTGTTTAAAATCTGTAGATAAATATCTTATCCATTAAGACAGTTTCTATAATCGAAGGGATGTTCTTGTAACACGGAAATTATCTTCTATGGCCTTTCTTCTAACCAATCTCGGGTTTAGTGAACTGAGAATTCTCATTGGATGCTTTGATCCGACGTTTTGCTAAAATCTCCACAGTCTGATATTTTTCTCGCTGACGAAAAAAACAAATGTAACATCGTAATTTTTCTTCAATTTCAGTTGAAATCCCTGAGCAGTTTATTATTGTCAGTGTTACTGGTCAGAGCGTGCTTAAATCTGCAATATAATGGAGAATTTATTTTAGATCTGACGACGTAGTTTTGTGGTTGACGTAAACTGAAACAGTAAAATAAATTATGTCAAAAGGAAATATTTTATTGCAGTCATTCTCTGGAAATAAAGTGGAATTTCGGCTTGATGAAGAAGACGGCACTCAGAAGGACCAGCACCAAACAGACAATAATAAACCGGGGAACAGCGCGTAACAGTTCCAAGTTCCATCCTTTCCTGCCTGATATCCAGAGACCTAACAAATCACCTCGAAACTATAAAATTGAAACAGTAGATTAAACCTTGAGATAATAAGACAGACAAACCTAACAATAGCTTCAATCTATGAACACGCGTGACTGTGTATATGACGTCACATAGCGTTATTAAATTTCTGATTCTGTTAGAAAAATATCTTGCTAAATAAATGTATATGAAATTGAAGAAATTAGCCATGAATCTTTGACTGTAACAAACAGGTTAAGAGCGGCAGACCGGCGGTATATACAAAGAATCAGTCCGTACCGCATGGAAAACATAGACTGTAGCTATTCATAGAAGAGAATGTGAAGTCTGTATGGGGAAATGATGGTTATTTGTTGTCAAATGCATCTGGAGCTCATTAATACGTATGGGCAGAAAGTATAGAATTTTTTTTTGTTAAAATGGTCGGTAAGTATAATAACCGTTAGATTCTACTGTTTTAATCACGCTGAGTAGTTTTAATTTCGGACATGCTAAATGCGACAGTAAGGCTGGTCCAAATAATATTTGAATAAAAACAATTGCTTTCCTTACACGGAACACTTTTGGTAACATAAACAGCCAACTAAATGCAACAATAAAAATTTATTAATGATTTTAATCAGCTCAACATGTTTCGGGCGATAATTCCGCGCATCCTCAGGAGAACTAGATTGTGGTTGCTGCTTGTGGTACAATGCACCGATGTTCTACCTCACCCAAGTCACCGGCCGGCAGCATCGTCTTTGAATTATACCGCAAGCTGTAAACACAGTCTAGTGTTCCTAAGGATGGGCGAAATTATTGCCCGAAACATGTTGAGCTGATTGAAATTATTAATAAATTGTTATTGTTGTATCTGGTTGGTTGTTTATATTATTGTATCAGTGATGAACGGTCACACAAACATGGAACACTATAACAAGTACTGTACGGAGAATGATCGCTATTTGCTGAGCTAATCACACGAGACACATGAAGTGTAAAGAATAACCGCAGGAGTTTTTGTTAAGATTTATGTCACTACTTTTTAGGGTTAATCCTGTCAAATTTCCGTACTAATCCCACTGTCTTTGGGTCTCATTCTGTTACCATAGCAGCGATGGGCACAAAGAACTTCCTGTCGGTCTGTTCCTATAACAGTGGAAAAACAGAAGGACAAACACGACGTACAAAATTAGATTATAGTTCCGCCGAACTGAAGTTTTTCTTTAACCTGCTTCAGGCAAACAAGAAATTAACCTCATCAAAGCTTCAGTCTAACCTTAGTCACAATCCCAACCAGACATGGCCTTAAAAAAGTAATAATTTCCTTGTTCTGTTTGAACCCCCCAGTTACACTACAGTGGGGCTTCGTGGGGTTGTCAGTGGCGTGTTCAGTTTGATCAAGTTACAATATAGTCAGGCCTCGTAAGTGTCTCAGTGGCGTGTTCTTGTTGAGCCTCTAGTTACAGAGTAATAAGGCCTCTTAGGGTTGTCAGTGGCGCGTTCATGTTGATCTAGTTACAATATAGTCAGGCCTCGTAGGGGTCTCAGTGGCGTGTTCTTGTTGAGCCCCTAGTTACAGAGGAGTAAGGCTTCGTAGGGCTGTCAGTGGCGTGTTCAGTTTGATCTAGTTACAATATAGTCATGCCTCGTAGGTGTCTCAGTGGCGTGTTCTTGTTGAGCCTCTAGTTACAGAGTAATAAGGCTTCTTAGGGTTGTCAGTGGCGCGTTCATATTGATCTAGTTACAATGTAGTCAGTCCTCGTAGAGGTCTCAGCGGCGTGTTCAGGTTGAGCCTCAAGTTACAGAATAGTAAGGTTTCGTAGAGCTGTCAGTGGCGTATTCAGGTACGCCTATACGAACGAAACATGAAGTGCAGTGTCTGTTACAAATGGCCTTTTTGCGTTAAGTCCTACGTTAAAAGTGTTGTCTATGAAATGGCTACGATAATTGGGGCAGTTAGTGATAGTATTTAACAGTCCCAGAACGGAAATATTGGGAAGTGTCCCCAAGTAGACCACGGCCACTTCCAACTTATTATTTGGTTATGATAATAATGTTCGATGCTGTATAATCTGATTTACTCTTAGGTTTTTAAATGTAACATGACATTGAAAATATACTTCCTGTGGAAATTTCTTGGTAGCCCAACACACTTGTTTCAGTGATAAGATTTACATAAATATTTGCGGGTTTTTATTTCAGTTTGCTCAGGCAAGAATCGAAAAATTTGACTGTTAAACCCTGACCTAAAACTGGGGGGGGGGGTACCTAAATTGAAACTGGAGTTATTGTCGAAAATCTAATTAAATAAATTTTAGTAGAGTCTATTTTGAGAAGATAATTAATCCCCAATTGCACCACAAATTATCAGCTTTGTGTGAAGAGCGACAGAACATTTTATGTTGCACAACGCAGATCGCTGTTTCATGCCCCGAGGCAGATTAATCCAAACTGCACCGTTTCCACAACATTTCTTTTACAGCCACTTCAAAATTAACACTTTTTTTTTCTACTCACCTGCATAGAAAGCTTTGTTTCTCCTCTCAGGTTTGCCGGCTACATTTCAATGCCGATGTCTTCTGCCATATGAAAGCTGCACGTGTAATCGCTCTTACCCTCCATCATATTATTAGCCTAATAATATTTCGCGAATTTCAAAACTACGGAACTCCTCGTTGAACCCTTTCCCCTCTTTCCCTTACCCCCTCACCCCCTGTACACAACACGCACCGTCTCTTCATATTCGGGCTACAGATGCATACTTTCTTTTAACCTTTAGGTAATAAACCCATCTAACTAACTAACTTAAGAACTATCAAACTAACTAAGGTCGTGGAGCAAGTTTCTTCTTGAAAATATAATAGCTCCTCATCTAGTCAGGAAATTTCCTGCATCTTACACAATCAGACAGTTTTCTTTCCATGCTCACAGAAACTCCCCTCACCCCACATTTCCCTGACTACGCACCCTGCAACCAAACAAATTCCTCGCGAATACATTTTTAATAATATCTTTCCCTCTACGTCTAGGTCTTCTAAGTAATTACGTAGTCACACCAAGTAATTCCTCACCAATTTCATCATCATCATTATCATCATAATTATCATCAACATTACCCATACACATGTACAGGCTATGCAGCAGCATCATCATTATCATCATAATTATCATCATCATTCTCCATACACATGTACAGGCTATGCATTATCATCATCATCGCCATCATCATTATCATCATAAATATCATCATCATTCTCCATACACATGTAAAGGCTATGCAGCATCATCATCATTATCATCATCTTTTCCCATACACGCGTACAGGCTGTGCATCATTATCATTATCATTATCATCATCATTCCCCATACACATGTACAGGCTACGCAGCAGCATCATAATTATCATCATCATTACCCATACACATGTACAGGCTTTGCAGCAGATGACATTATTTCAGCTCTCACATTTCTTGAGATTCCTCAGATATGAAAAATTTGCAAATGGTAATTTTTAGGCTGAAATTTCTCATCGTATTTTGCAACAACTTAGCACCAACCTCACAGTAAACACACTGTGTCTCCATATGGGAGACCAACCAGTCAATGTGTTTTAGTGTAATAAGCCACACCTGTTTCAAAAATCAAACAAAACCTAAACAGAACACGCGAGCAGAATGCAGATTTTTTTGTGATTTGAAAATGTTTTATACATAAATTGGTTACAGCAAATAAACATGAAGTACAGTCGGCCCAATAATATACTTTCATATTCAGTGTTGTTTTTTCAGTAAAATTTTTCAGTTATATAAATCCATCTACAGACAGACTGTGTGTTCTGTGTAAAATAATACACCTTTATTTTCCGTGCTGATTTTAGTAACAGTAGGAGTTTGTGTTAATATATTTATGTGCTACGAATTATTAAAATATTTAGTACCTAGGCATAAGAAATTTAAATTATATTCTGTTGTTATACATTCACATATTCCTATAGTAAAACCAACCAGATGCACCAATGTATCAAATTATTTTATTTTGAAATGACACTCTACATGTTTCGGACGGTCTTTCCGTCCATCATCAGGAGTTAAAGACTGTACATACATCAACAGGCATTTGTCAGATACTGCTCTCTGCTTGCTAGCAAAGAGACAGCAGTATCTGTTAGGTTGCTGTATGTACAGTCTTGAACTGCTGGTGATGGACGGAAAGACCGTCCGAAACATGTAGAGTGTCACTGCAAAATAAAATAAATTTGATACATTGGTGCATCTGTTTGGTTTTACTATAGAAATATATTCTGATGCACGGCCCTATGAACGTCAAATACATTTATATCTCTCCTGAATTTCTGTGCTCATTTTTCAAGTTACGTAAAATTGCGTTCTGTCAGTAAGTGTGAACTTATTTCTTATTTAACAAAAACATGTATGAGAAAGAACCGCTAATTTGAAAATACTTTTTTCGCTGACTGTACATTAACCTATATATATATATTCACATTTCTATTATCGTATCAAAAAGAATGTTGCTTTTTAAGATTTTTATCGCTCTGTTGAAGAGGGTACTACAAAGTAAGCAACTATAGTTCAAAAAATCTTCTCTGTTTGTAGCATGACCGATGCTGAACTCACTCCATCCGGAGCTCAGTGATGTCACTAACTGGCTTTCTGTTGCAATTCAGCTAATTCCAATTAATCCCTTAAATTCGTTGATTACCGGAAATCTTTCATTTGTAAATTAATGGGTTTTGTTCAGTATACGGCATTGGGCTTCTTTTTGTAGTGGTGAATAATTGAACAGAGGTCAGAGTGCACGTGTCAGCTTATAAGCTCTCTGATGTGGTCAGACGAGAGGGACAAAAAGTACAGTCAATTGCAAATTAAACGTCTTTATCGTGGGACAGTCAGCTTGTAAGTTGTGGTAGCCAGTGCAAACTGTGTCATTTTGTGACAGTTTTGAGTAGAGTAGCACACTGTTTTGATATCATTTTTTATCAATAAAATTTTAACAGAATGAAGCAAGAAAGTGATCGAAATAGTCACTCAATTATTATACCAACTACTGCACATATTTACACACTAAAACATCAAAATATTAAAAACGCTCCGACATGTTTCGGTCCTAAGACCATCATCAGGGAGCCATATCGTCCTTGCTAAAGTCACACTAGAAACAGTCACATTAATTTCGCTGTACCAGTTGGGTATTGTGGCAGCATGTCTTAATGTTTTAGTGTGTAAATTTTATGAATTTTATATATGTGCAGTAGTTGGTATAATAATTGAGTAACTCAACAACATGCACGGTGTAACAACGAAAATATGATCAAAGTAGGTTAAACTTTGAAAGCCTAAAGACTTATTTTATGTACCACCAGCTTTAACATTCAACAATTCTGTGTTCAGCCCGCACAGTGTATTTATGTGTTTTGTGTGGATCTCAGAACAAACAGCGATTATTTGTCTTTGCAGCATTAACTGATCGGTTTGTTGAACCGAGGCAGAGAATGTTTACTGCGCGGTACGGACTGGGTCTTTAAATCAGACAGATACAGTTCCTTCCTTAAAGGGTTAAAATTACTTCTGCTACGTCACTGAAAACACGATACTTTTTATTGCATAGACAACGCTCTTTGATTAAATATTATCTTATATTCCTGGTAACATTTAAAACGTGGAAATGTGTTCTGTGACAATAATTCATGGTTATTACTGTTGAAACATGTGGCGTCCATTCTATTCTTTACATACGTGATAAAATCCTTTCTGAGAAAAATGCTTTTGCTTTGACAATATGGTGGTGCTCCAGTAATTGAAATTAAAATTCACGGTAACTCTGAACTCTCACTAAGCATTCGTCGCGAATACAAAACCTACTTCCAAAGAAAAAATAAATTAATTTTAAAACATTCAGTATACAATCTCAATTTGTTTTTCTGCCCTATATTTCGAACACGCCAAACAACACACAGAGTGTGCCGATAATTCTTTTTTGTATATATTCTTTCTTGTTGACTTGATATTTGTTAGCAATGTGCTAGCCATGTTAACAAGCATTCATCTCTTTACAATGCTCGCGCTTTTCAGATAAGAATGCAAAGGCAAAGTAGTTCCTTGCGTAAATCATGAAGGCGTAAGAAGAATAATTATAATAGTGGTTTTATCCGTTCTTAATCTTGGCACTAAATGGAGACATCTTATTAGATTCTCACTCCGACGGTTTTACTTTACAGGAAAAGTCCCCGTATACAAAACGAATTTGACGGTTGTTGTATCCCTGGAGCGGACATAAATATTTCCCGCGCCTCTCGGGAACCCCATATTTTTCCTCGCTTTTTAAGCTATTAGCATAGTCACTACACTGACTGAGCTACAATCCTGATTGCTGCTCATTTCCTATAACAATATCATGTTGCCTATAACAACGTCATGATACTTAGCACTTTCTTCGTCTGAACGTCAGGCTTCTTTGTATTAAATTTTACTTTGGTTTGTGTTTCAGATTTAATCCTCTTGCAGTCGACCGCATGGAATTAACTGAGATGGAAACTTAATCTAATTGCTTATTACATTTATCTGAAAATCCTTATCTAAATAAATGTTTACGGTAAAAAAACGGGTATTAGGTGAATCCTGAACCTCCACCGGAGGATATAATTTACTTGCAAATCTTTCTCTTCTTCCAAACCCCGCTTTTATTTCAGTATTTGTTGGAGGCACAAAAGGTAAGTTCTTGTACTAAGTTTCCATAACAAAAAACCGGGCGTTTTCCTCTGTCTTAAAATAGATCCTTCTGTCCTTGTCTGTCGTGTGTTTTCGTTGAAGCTCGTGTGTACTCGGGAAGGAAGTTTCGCGCGTCGTCAGTAGTTGCCTGTGGTGAGCGCGAGGGAGTGCAAGCCATGCTTAGCACAGAGAGCAGTTGTTTTAACAGACCCATTTTTTTTCTGACTCTTAAGTAAATCTGTGACCCTGAATCAGTACAAAACTGTAACCGTTTTTACCGCTCCAATAAGTTATTTTTTGAAGTGTACGGTTCATCATAATTCTATAGTTGTCGAGTCTGTGTAATATCATACCGCTTCGTGTTGAATGGACTAGTTTTCATACATCACACTGGAGACGTTCCAATTCTTTATTCGTACGGAAAGATAATACGTTTTTAAGTGTCTATATAAATATAAGTGTTACTATTTGTGTTCAAGTTTGTGCGTGTGTATTCTTGTGGCCGTTAAATACAAACTTTGGATGTTGCATTGACTTCAGTCAGTGATTCCTTGCAGTTCAAATCAGCTTCTCGTTTTGTGCTTGTAGACACAACGAACAAGTATTCTAGTTCCTTGCTTCCTGCTGGATTATCAGTATTCATTCACGCACAGCGAAACGCATCTAAACAAGATCTACAGATAAGGTAGGATCAAGAGGACATTATATTTAATTTATCAAGATTTAAGCTTGGTTTTAAAGTGATACATAAAACAGTAAAGACAAGTTCTGAAAGTTTCTGGCGACATTTTGTTTTTCGTATTTCTTGCTTCCCAGGATTTTCTGATTTTTTTTGGTAATGTAAGAAGAATAAAACTTTATTAAAATTTAAATATAAAATCTATATTTTTGCCTATTTTGTGTGAGTGAGAAGGACGAATATTGAACTTGGGTGTTCGATATGAGGATGCTGTGGGGAATATTTGAACGTAGTGGGGGAGTGACAGAGCCTGAAGAAAACTGCGTAATGAATAACCTCATGATTTTTGACGAAATGTGATAGAATGAACATAACAAGGAGGATGCAATTGGCGGTGTACTTAGCACGGTGGGAGGTGGAAACTTGTGGAAGATTTTGTTGGGAGTACTTGGAAATCATACATGGTACATAGGCTAATGTTATTAAAATGGACTGTAAGGAAATATGACGGGAGTTTGTGGACTGGATTAACGAGAGTCGGGGTGGAGTCAAGTGACAGACCTTTTTGAATATGGTAATGAAATTTATGTTTCAAAAATATGCAGTTAATTTTTTGACTATTTGAGCAATATGAGCTTCCCATTAGAAGTTACGTTTCACACAATTTTTTTTATGCTTCAGTTTTGAGGTTTTCAAACAAACAATTCTTTAATTTCTGTAGTTTATTTTCTTTTTATACCAGTTCATGCGTCTGCTTTATGTAGACTTAATCCACTGACTTAGGCTAATAATTAATTGAATAAGAGCTTTTCTACCAGAATAATTTAAATAATAAGCATTCTCTTTTTTTCCTGAGGAAGGAAATGGATATTGGTTCCGAAACCTGTATACGTTTTGGGTGTTTAATGGTATTGAAACCCCACAAACACCACATACTGCTTACAGTTCAAAGGGAAATGAAAATGCACTTGAAGTTTCAGAGAAAGTTTTACGTAAAAACGAAATTTTCCAACTAGCATCAAAACTTTTAATGCTTCTTGCCTACTCATTGACCTGGTAATCAGTTCCTTCCTTTGCGTGGGATTAAGTAGACAAGAATAATCGGTTCCCCTACCTAACTTTCCCGTTTGTTACAACAAGTAAGTTATATCATGAAAAGAAGCTCCTTGAAATCATTTCACCTGGGACCTTTAGGAAAGACATCCCGTTCAGACGAAGATTCACAAAGTAAAGATGTGAAGGCTCTGCCCCTTTACATTGTGTATTACGAACGCACCTTTTCCTTTCCAACAGCGATTACCCCATCCTGCATTTTCTAGCGGCCCGTATGACCTTTTCACTCTGCCCCATTACACGGACGGTTTATCTCATGCGAATACAAGGCCGCTGGTGCTCAAGTGTTTGGTTTCATACAACGTGTGACTACAGACATATTCCCCGCTTTGACTCACAGTTACGTATGTAACCACGTTCAGTTAGAGGACTGATAGGTAAACGAAGCGCATTGTAACCAAATACATGAACAGAGTCAGCCTTGCGTTGTTAACTGCTCTTTGTCACTCAATGCGTGTTGCTATTTACCCGTCCATTTTGTCCCATTCCGAACATTCTAGAAAGCTGTGACAGAACGCACTTTGCACAGATATTACCCTTCCCTCAGTATGATGTTTACCATTTGAAGTAATCCCTACATTCGATTTTAAGGGAACAAGTTGGGAAAATGGGTGACATGTATAACTTTTATAGTCTTCAAGTGAGGCATCCACGTTGTGTTTTCCAATATTTAAAATGTATGCAATTTGAGAGTCTGACGCGACCTTTTATTGTACGAGTATAAAATATATATCTAAACGATATTTAAGAGATAATGAAAAACTACATGTTTCGGCTTTCCATTTTAAGCCATCTTCAGTTTGTGACTCTTGGATAATTAAATATTCAATTGACATTGTTTTTCAGTACGCGATCTCTTTTACATAAATTTGCTAGGATATAACATATAAAATGAAACATAGAATATAAAATTACTTGTAAAATTACAGAAGGTAATAAGATAAAATGTACGGATAAAATAGAGCCTTCTTTATTGGAGAGTTTATTATAATTTTACAATTAAGTTTATATTCTATGTTTTATTTTATATGTTATATCCTAGCATACTAGAATTTATGTTAACTGTGTCTGATACTTAAAACCAGTGTCAATTGAATACTGAAATATCCGCGACTTACAACCTGAAAGTAGCTTAAAAATGAAAGCCGAAACATGTAATGGCCATTATTATTTAAATATCATATAGATATATATCTTAAGCACTAAAAAGTTGTTTTCGATTGTCACATTACATATATTTTAAATGTCTTGAATTTTATGCTGGAGGTGATCATTTCGAATACTTTTTACCAAAACTGTCCTACTGACGTATTTATTAGCTCAGTGACATGAGGCAAATATCAGCGTAGAACCTTAAATCAGCTCACAAGAGTTTCTTTCCACGTCACTCGCAATTTATTATTTCGTATCCCTCCACAATACACGCAAGTATAATCTGCTGACAGTCTCGTTTGTCAGACCTGCTATTTGTAATGACATCAATCGATTACGCAGAAACAAATTCGATTAACATAGTCACTAAATAGCCAAACAAGTCAAATATTCGCTACGTTTGAAAGAAGGAAAATGAATAACGTAAATAGAAAGTGGTTAAATAAAGTGACAGGATTTGTACGAGCGGTCGTTATACAACATGGAGTCTTGCGTGTTTTGCGGGTTAGTGTCATTCATTTGTTTGTGACGTCTGAAGTGGGGCTGTCGGTTTCAACACCGGCCTAGCCTTTGATTTTCTCAATCACTTAATAATCTGCCATCAAACGCGTACATATTCTACTTCTTTATTTAGGTTTTCCAATTGTTGTGCCGAATTGTCTCTCCTATAACACCGTCTATTCACAAATCCTATGCTCTGCAACAATAAGCCTGAGACAACCTATTCTTTCTCCAAGCTGTGGAAATGTTAATAAATATGTAGCCTAGTTGAAAACAGATAACTTCAAATTGGATCAAACATTTTATGGGGAGAAATGGTGTATTGTGTTTAGAAAGATATTTGGCTTCTCCCGCTCGTCCTTCCCACAGATTACTACGAAATTTTAAGATTTTTCGACTAGTGAGAAGTAATGGCTTGTGGAAAGGGCTGTGTAGTTTTGGTTTTGTGATGAATAGTGAAATGCATATTTTGGAAATGTTGTGGTATTTCGAGAAAGGTGTTCAGTTTTGTTGAATTGAAATCAGGAGGATTCCTATGGAGCATTTAGTGTCAACTATCGTCTTTAGAATTTGTCTTGAGAACAAAGAAAATTAAAAGGAAAAGATTTTGTGTTTTCCCATTCCCAGGGACTTCACTATGCGTGCAGTCAGCCGGCAGTTCAGCAAAGGAAATTCGAACGTACCACCGAATATTCTCTAACACGTGTGCTTCACTATATTGCTAATACTTGACTGGCGGGTGAAATGCATTAAAATGCATTGATTTATTTCTGAATTTAAATTGTGATAAATACAGATTTTGAAAACACGTGCCTACTTTAGACGGCCATCCAAGCCTAAGCTCATTTAAATAATTAAAAATTCAGTTTTTTAAATCACTGGCAAATATATGACATATACATTACAAAAACCAACAATATAAGGCCAAAATGTCACGTGGTTTTAGTAGGCCTGCTCGCCTCACAAAATGGACAGTGTCCACCGTAACAATCGCTTAATATTATAGTGTTTTCAGTCTGATAACCTCTTCACTTTGCGTTGCGTAAATTCCAACTGCCAGTACTTATTAGGCGCTTTTCGCAAAATTGCGCAAAAGCGATTATTAAAACTTCGCCATGTCCGTCCGTCTGTCCGCTTGGAACAACTCAGCTCCCACTGGACGGATTTTCATAAAATTTGAGTATTTTTTTGAAAATCCCTTGAAAATATTCAATTTTCTTTAAACCCTGACAAGAACAACGAGCACTTCAATTGGTGACCTATGTACATTTTTAATAATATCTCGCTTAATTCTTCTTAGAGTGGAAAATGTTTCAGAAAAAACATTGTAGAGAAAATCAAAACACACATTTAATATCCAATAATTTTTTTTTTTTATACAAAGTCGTGTCGTTTTGAGATTATGTGGAAAAATATCGTAGAGCTGCTGGCCAAGCCGCAGACGGCAATATAATAATACACATGCGCATTGCATGCTGGGTAACTAAGGCTACAAACACACACACAGAATATATAATACTTATTGCTTTTCCGCTGCAAAAAATGGTTAGAAGAACGCGCCTAATTTACTTTGTACGTCCATTGCCTGTCCTTTAGGTTTCTGTGACCGTGCATCGTGAGCAAATTGTGAAGTGAGAGAGAAAGCCAACAAGATGCAACAGTTAGATGTTTATTATCAATACTTTCTCAACATGTTTCGGGCATCATTATGCC
>Ga0131853_10014967_pt1 | contig 14200 bp, 10 predicted proteins | sample TergutLab28metaG_FD_92764 | JGI IMG/M metagenome (GOLD analysis project Ga0131853, IMG submission 92764) | Labiotermes labralis P1 segment gut microbial communities from Petit-Saut dam, French Guiana - Lab288 P1 (version 2) (version 2) | ecosystem: Host-associated > Arthropoda: Insects >... | reverse complement strand
TCCAAATACTGCAACCTGCACAGCTGATACGTCACGTGACAATGCTAGCAGCCTTGAGAGGGGAATGCAGTGTTCACTGTGCCTGCGTGACGCTTTGCGCAGTCAGCCATGTTACGTCACCGCGGGGCTTTATCATGTATAGTGCGTGTAACCCTAAGGACAACTATGACATGAGTGCGAGTGTTTTCGTACAATTTAATGGCTTTATGTCACTCACAAGTTAGTTTGATGTTAAGTACAGATATTAACATTACAGAAACCACATATTCCTGCCAGTTTTAATATGTATTTCGTAATCAGTAAGTGTGTAACAGCTGTCAAAGTTTCAAACTTCTCTGGCCATTATCTCCGTAACCGTTCAACTTTGGACATAGGTGTTTTGGGTTATATCAGTATACTTTAACATAAAGAACACTCTCCCGAAGTCTGGCACATTCCTCCGGGGATATCCTGTATATGTCTGTGGGCAGCTGCATAAGAAGTACCAAGATAGAAGGTTTTTACTTTCATTTTCTACATATGACATATCAGAGGATACAGATCAACAGTTCATTGCTGTGTGTATATCATATGGCATGTATATATATATATTGTGAATCTGCAAGAATACAATAAATATTGCTTTAGACTTTAAATTAATATATAAGGACAAATTATTTTAGGATGTAGGTAATGTGGAAAAAATAGTTAAATAATTACTGACAGAAGTGTTTGTCTTCATTCTGTTGTTCTGTGTATTAATACATAGAACAATATTATAATCATATACTTCTCTATGTTGCATGTACGGTACTCTTCTTGTTAGTGTTGAATCCTGATCCAGAAGTGAGATCTAGTGGAATGATACAATGCTGCAATGTGTACTCTTTCTATAGACATGACCCCTGGATGAGGATTTGCCACTGTATATTCCCATATCTTCCTTTAATGAGATGGAAACTGTATAGTGAGAATTGTCAGTTCATGTGTTTGCCAAATAGTTTATATCCATGTTCTTCACATAATTGTTTGAAAAATATTTAAAAACTGTTGATAATTAGTATGATGAGCAAGCTGAGGGTGTTTGAGAACATGGTGTTGAGGATAATATTTGGACCTAGGAGGGATGAGGTAACGGGAATTCATCTATACACAATGTTAATACAAGGAATAAGCGTGTATGCATGCATGTGTCTGTAATTATTTCACTGTACTGACCGGCTGTAAGTGGAGAATTGAGTGAAATTGCCACAGAAGTTAATAATGTGGTAAGAGTCCTGCAGAAAAACAGCAGAAATGCTGTGGGTGTAAGACTTTTACAGGGGGAGCCAGAGTTGGAATCCCAGCTGGGCTAAGAGATTTTTCTCTTCTCCAAATTGTCCAGACTGGCTCTGAGGTCCACCCACCCTCCTCTTCAGTGGGTACCAGGGTTCTTTCCCACTGTTAAAGTGGCTGGGGCATGAAGTCGACCACTTAGCTCCATAATGTGCTCACTGTGCCTTCATGGTGTGAACAAGGACAACTGTACCTTCTAGGACTTATACTTTGACAGTCTGTCTACAAGAAAAAATAGGCCATTTTATTGGTAACTGATATGTGAGTTTAGGTGCATATGAATCAAACAATGGGAGATGTATTGCACCTTTTTGTAGGAAGGTTTTTTTACACTTTGTCTTGCAGCAGGAGGCAGCATGTTTCTCAGAAATATTGGTAGTAGCCACTGGTAAGACCATGGGTGCACAAAATTTCTAAAAGTCTAGGATCCACTTAAAAAAAATTCTAGGTGCCACAAGGATGATATGAAGCAAATTCCATACTGAGGACCCACAAATCTTAGGCACCACTGTAGAAAATTTAGTCCCCTAGGAAATCTGGCATCCCAGATTTGTACACCCTTTAGTAACACCATGCAGCATCACAACAGAAAAGACCAGTACCTGAGTCCACACTACTGCACAAACCTCAAAACCGTAAATTCATGTTGTATGCTTTGTACAAAAATCAATCGATACTATATATTTCAATATAGATGATGTAAGTTTATAATAGAACAACAAAATTGAATTTAACGGTGAGATTTCTGTGGTGAGTCTCATGACAGAAGTTAAAATTATAGTGTAAAAAACTGAAATGTGGTGAAGTTTGCTGTTGTGTTTATTACTGTGATGTGGTTGCAAGGAGCAGGACACACAATACATAGCCATTCATATGTTAGTGTCAGCCTCATCTTTACATGGTACAACGTATTCTCACAAAACTGGCTCTTAGAACTGCGTCATGCCAGTGTGAGCATTGTAATCTAGCTGATGTTGAGGAATTTTCCTTATGAGCATTAAGGTTCAGCAGTTGAAAACTTTTAGATTTTTTCAGTTGGCAGTTGATATAACAAGCTCCTTGTTGATGAAATTTCAGTCATGTTCTGATCGGAGAAAATGGGGCCCAGGACACATTTAATTAGATTCAACAGCCAGCTGTGAATTTACATGAGACACACCACATATATAAATACAGAGCTGTGCACTGTGTGCTCCATAAACTTGATGTATATAACATGTAGAAACAGGAAGTTGGATGAATAAGTGTTAGAAATCGTTGCATACGAAAGTTGCATTATAATTGTTTGAATAATTGTTTTGACCTCATTCAGGAACAGTAGCTGATTCTTAATTATCGTGTTTATGAATTATGATTTTATTGTTGGAATTGGCTTTGTAAAACAAGAGAATGCAATACCAAAATATGTTTGACCACCAAAAAATATGGACAGAAATGTCTTCTTAAATTAACTGAAATAGGTAAACACAAGAATTGTGAAGGAAATTATTCAGGTCTTGTAAACAGCTTAGGATACTCCATCTTATCATAAATAGGATAGTAATTTTATTTTAATTTTTTAATTTTTTGCATTAAGAGTTTTAGTCCCTTACTTCCAGTACTTGCAGTCATGCCAACTGTGTGAATTATTTAAAATTTAAGTTAGACATTACTGTTTTACTGGGGGGTGCTTGTTGTTTCCACATTCATATATTGTAATGATCAGCATATTTTTTTCTTGAAGCTCTTTGGTTTGTTTTATGATACTGAAACTAATGGGTGCATGATTCTATATTGGAGGTATGTTATTAATCAGTTAGAGGGGTATTTGTGCATTTTTCAGAACACTGAATGGCTTACAGGAATTGGGATATGCTTTGTTGCTTTTACACTGATAATGAGGTGGAAGTGTGTTCACTCTGAGCCACAGTTAAATGTGTGAGAATCAATGGCTGCTTTTGAGGGCAAGCCATTTGTCTCCATGTCTGCTGTGTCATTAATTTATTGTTTATAAATTTTTCAGCCATGCTTGCACTGAAGATGTTGCTTTGCTTCAATTCATTGAAGGACTGATCTTAATATAAAAGTGCATGACATCGAAATGACCTGTTTTATAATGTCTGTTCTCTTGCCAGAACTGATTTGGACGTGGCTGTTGGTTTCTGCTGTCCCCCTGGGGACAACTAAAAATTTGGGATATCTAGTTTGTTCAAGAGTTCTTACTGTTTTCAATCCATAGGAAACTTCTAAGATGCAAGCACCAAATCACTGGGTAATATCAACACACTGTGCATTTGTTTAACCGTTGTAACATATTGTCCTGCTTCAGATGTACTAACCAAGATTATCTGGAGTTGTGTTTTGCTTCTGTAAACTTATTCACAAATATGAGATTGTTGCATGCAGTTTTCAGCATTGGTTAGTATGTCCTAAATGCATGGTTATGACCTACAGAAGACTCACACATTATGGTGCCCGTTTAGGGCATCTTTGGGGAGCAGTAGATTTGAACACTAAACCACAGAAAATCTATGAGTGATGGTATTTTGGTCAGGTATTAGGAACTTGGAGCCATTATAATTGTACACTGAGGGTTGTATTGTATTTACATACTTGGGAGATAAATTTAAACTTTGTACTTCAAAGTACTTGATTCTGCTGTTGGTAGTGAATATTGTAGCTTCAGCATCCACATGCTTGCTGTACTCTTTGAAACCTGGCTTCTTGTAGCAGGGCATGTTCACAATGACATCCTTGAAGCTCATGAAATTTTTGCATTAGGACAACACATAGGGACATAACCATAGCCCACCTGTTTGTACAGAAGAAGTCAGTGAAAAAAAACAATGGGAAAGTTAACAAGAATTCTGAAAAATGCATTTAATGTTTATTACAACAGGTAAGGATCACAGGCAGCATTGTGAATATATCTGTTGTCATGATTTATTGTTGATTGCACACAACATTCTGTTTGAGTTGGCAGTTATTGAATGACAGAAAAATGTAATCTGTATTTAGTAATAAGTGCAGGATATTTTGAGTGTTAACATGATTCTAGTTTGAAACTTGCCTTACTGTGAAGGGATGTAATTTATTCCAGATACGTGTAATTTTCAAAATTACAAACTGGCTTCAACAAAATGGTGCCACACATTACTCCAGTAATTCCATACTTCAGTGTCTTGAAGATTTTTATGGGGGGGGGAGTCCTAGTTGCTTTATGATTTTTTATGAGGGTGGGAGTGTAGTCCTTTTGAACATTCTTTGCTCAGTGGGTTTGAAAATGTCAGTTGATTCAAAAGTGAAAGAAATTTTACAGGAACGCTGACCAATAGCTCTACAGAATTTTGTCTGTGCAAAGTGTGTGAGCTTTGAGGAAGTCATTGAAGCATTGTTTAAAACTCTTATTTTTAGGCATGTGTTTGCAAAATTGCAAAAAGCAACTATTAGCTTCATCATGTCTGCCTGTCTGTCTACCCATCCACATGGAACAGCTTGGCTCCCAGTGGATGGATTTTCATGACATTTGATATTTGTGGGTTTTTTAAAAAATCTGTCAAGAAGGTTCAAGTTTGATTAAAATTTGGCAAGCATAATGGATACTTTACATTAAAACCTAAGTACACTTATTATATCTCACTGGTACGTCTAAGAATGAGTAATGTTTCAGACAAAAGTAGTAGGGGAAAAAAAACACACATTTTGTGTTCAGTCATTTTTTTTTCAAGAATTGTGCCTTTTTGAGATAACTGGGAAAAATATTGTGGAGCTGGACAGGCTACAGATGACAATATGGTGTGTGCACATTGAATACCAGATAACATAAGGCAAGACTATTCAGACACTCATAATATTAAACACTTATTGCTTTTCCGCAGCACCAGTGGTTACATGAATGCATCTCAGTGTGATGTTATATGCACATTGTCTCTCTTGTTTTATTTGTATAAAAATATTTGTCAACATTTGTTGTCTTTTAATGTACAAATAAAAAAGGATCAGCTTTAAAGTTTTGCTTGTCGAAGAATATCACGTTTTCAGTTAACTGCTCGTGTTAACAACTAACCACTATACCTGAAGTTATCCAATTTTTTAGACATGCCCTACAATAATTTAACTTCATTTCCTTGAACAGCTTCAGTGTTATAGTCATGCACGTTGATAAAACTGTTTGCAATTATAGTGTAGCCCTTAATAACCTTTTTACTGGCTTTCATGTGTGTTTCGTGGTGGCTGAGAGTGGTTGTCCTGCGAATGTGTTTGTTAAGTTTTTTCTCAAGAATTTGTTTTATATTAGTGGAATACACTTCTCATAACATTTCTTATACAGCTAAGTATCTGATTGGATACTATTTTCTGTGGGAAATATGTTGCTTGGAATATGGCTGCTTGAAAGACCACATTTTAGTGTAGGTTGTGGAAGTGTGAACTGGATGTAGTGTGACTGTGAACTTTAGCTTATGTACTGTTTAAAATATACACAAAGTGAAATGTGTTAGAGAATGAGTTGGTATACTCCTTGTGGTCAAACCTGCAATGACACTAAGTAAAGTGCAGTTAACTTTTCAGCCTTGACCTGCATGTTGTGTGCAGTATTACCTCCCTTTAGTGAAGTGTAACTCAAAAGGAGTTCTTAGATGAGCTCGCAGAACATGTTTTCCTATTGCATAGTTTAATATTCCTACATATCTGCCTGCCTGTTTGCCCATCCATCCATGCGTTTGTCTATCTTATCTATCTGTCCATCCGTCCGTCCTTCCATCAATCTCTCCATCTATCTGTCTGTCTGTCTATATCTATCTATCCATCCATCCCTCCATTAATCCATCCATCCATCTATCTGTCTGTCTATCTATCTATCTATCTATGTAGCTATCCATCCCTCCATCAATCCATCCATCTATCTGTCTATATAGCTATCCATCCATCCATCTATCTATCTGTCTGTCTGTCTGTCTATGTTGTTGCTGATGAAGGGTGTGGTGGCAGTGGTGCCTGTGGCATCGTCATTTTGGTGGTGTTGGTGTTGTTGATGTTGATGTTGGTGATCATGTTGCAGTCATTGTTCAGGAATGCAAGTGGGGAGACACTGTTTAATGAAATCATAGTCCCGCATTTTTTTTTTTGTTTTTAGAAAGGAAAGTAGTTTTAGAAACTAGTGGTATAGTATTTGCATAGTTATGTGATATTCACTTCTACAATTCAAAATGGTATAGCATTAGGTTACTTCTTCAGCTTTAGAACACATGTTTTCATGTAAGTTCTGTCAGTGTATGAAGATTGCCATGGAGAGAGATGACCTTGTGAAATAATTGACAGGTCAGAAACTCAATGAAAGCTCTTTAATCGGTGGAACCAAAGGTTACGACGTACGTGCCTTTGCATATCTATGTGAAAGTTACCAAAAATGGGATGGTAGATAAGGGCCATAATGTTGCACAACATGCATAAGATCACACTTAATACTAGAGCTGAAAACGAGTTGAGCACATAAATAACAGGATACATCACATTGCATGAAAATATGAAGAACTACACAATAAAGATAATATACAGACTGGTTATATAAAATGACACCACATAAGAGCAATGAAGTACTTGGTTATTTATGAATCCAACATCAGAATGATAAATCATTTGGAATCAGTGGTGGGGCAAGACTTTATCGAGACACATTTTAAACTTTTAACAAGTTTTGAATGTGTTTTAACTTCACATTATTTGCATACATGATAAAAACCTGAGATCCAAAGGCAGTTTGTGGCTGAATTTTTGTTTGCTTCTAATTCTAATAATTGAACTGGCTTGAATATTACCTAAACGTTTCCACTGTTTGAACCAACCATTGCACACAATTGTTATTTAATTCACTATAATATTTTAAAAAAGAACATTGAACTCCTGCATTTTTCAGACCTTACTGCTCCATCATCAAGGAGTACATTAACTGTTGTTGTATAAAACAGTTACAAAACAATATTTTGGTCTGTTGCATATGTGGAAATTGAACTATAAAACATGGAATAAACAATATAAAATGATTTAAAAGGTATATGACATGTAGACAGTTGTAATATTTTAATAATGGCATACTTATGCTAACTGAAATGGTGATAGCACGTATTGTGTATTCTTGTATATTACAGCTCATGCTTCAAACTGGGGAAGTATGCTGTTTGAAAATGTTGGGCAGACTGTATGTCCTTGCTGGGTGTTAGGTTTGCCTCAGCTCTTGTGTGTCTGGCACTCTCATAGTTCTTGTCTCACTTGATATTATCTAACCAAGGCTGTAGATCCAGTGCCTTAAAAAAATAAGAATAATTTAAACTATTGCTTTGTATTGTGGATGTTAGTATACAATAGTGATCACATCTTCCATCACTGTCATTTAAATCCTGCAGCATGTCTGTATGGGGTCGTGACGTTTTGTGTTGCTTCCAGTAACTTTGTTTACTTTGCATAGTGATATGGCATATGTTCATTGGTGGATGACCTAAAAGATACCCTTCTTTCTGTGGTTAGTAATAATGTGGGCAAAGGTTGCTGTTTATCAGTGTGTAGGATAATTTCTTATCAGCTTGTAGAAAATGAAGTGGAAACCACGGCGACTGATTATTAACTGTAATTTAGTATGCTCAGCAGGAGTTTAGTAGTAAATAACAGTGTAGCAGAAGAACCGACAGGTTCAGCACCTGCCTTTTGACATGACATCTTAATGTTATCCTCCCATCTGCTTTTCTCTTTTCCATGCGGGCATTTTTCAAGAAATTTCCTCACCAAAATTCTGTGTGTGCACTGTGTTTCCCTGTCCTAAACTTATAACTCTAGAATTCTTGAGTAGCAGTAGCAGTAGCAGTGCTGTAGTAGTAGTGGTAGTGGTAGTAGACAAATTCATTATTATTGTTCTTGAACAGAATTTAAAACATTTATTGTAAATGTTTTATGTTCTGCTAATACAATTCTATTTATAATAAGCCAGCTGTGTGTTGCTGGATATTGTGAGGCGATGGAGTGTAACTGCTCTGGTAGGACAGGTATGGCTGGAGGAGTCTGAAGATTCCAGTTGTCTTGTTTATTCAGTCACAACCCTCATTCACAATCATGGTATAAGCATTAACAGTGGTAAACGTGGCAATTTACGTTACTTAAAACATGACAAAAATTAAGAATCCGAGGTCTAGAATAACAAATACAAACGGCTCATGATCAAAATGAGAGAATGAAGTAGAAAATGCTTGTTACCTCCCAGTTTAGAAGCTTTTGCCATCTCATCTGCTTTCTTTTCCTTTTTAAAAATGAAGACACAAAATTGAGTTTTATGGTAAAACGTAGTTTATGGGAAATATGATCATTACTGTAAGTCAGGAACAAAAATTTCAAGTGTTTGAAAAGAAATTGGTAAGATAAATAATATGGTCAGATAGGAGATAACATATGGAATGGAGGACTTCACACTGTAGAGAATTCATCTATTTCTGTCTACTCTTTAAATGGATATTGTTATGGACTTAGAAGATTTGTGTGGAGAATCCCTCTGAAAACATGTTCTCAACAGGCTAACTTAACAATGACAAGATACTGCTCAATGATGCATAGGAAAACTTGGTTGTGGCAAGTAGGTTTGGTTGTAATGTCTCAGTTTAGTGATGGTTATAGCAGTATTGAACGTTGAAGTTCTTGTTGGGTAAGGGTAGGTGTAACAGTAAGTTTCTCATGAGACATGTGTTGCTATCATTTACAGAGGATAATTCAAACACTTTTTTAAATATGTTTTTAAAGAAAGTCCACAAAATTCAATACAGCAAACTGTTTCTTCTGTGAGTACATGCAAAATTTGTGTACTGTTACTGTATGTAGATTATTCTGAAAGCAGCCTTTTGTTGTGAAGAAGTCGTCTGTTGTAAAATGCGAAGTTTACAAAACCAGTCTCTTTGCATTCGAGTTATGGGATATATTTCTTACAAAGCAATAATTTTGTATGAAAGTGAGACTGTGTACAAGGAAGAATTTGTAAACATGCATTTTTATGTGTTCAGTTTTTTATCTTAATTTAATTAAAAGGTAATATGTACCAGAATATAAAACCTTCACATTTGTGTTTTAGGCCCTCCCTATTCTTATTGGATTAGGAGTGGTGGTTACAACTGCTCTGATAGCAAAGTACTATTATTCCAAGAAGAAAACAAAATCGGCTGTTGTCGCCCTCCAAGACCCAACTGCCAAATACGCCTTTCCTCTAATAGAAAAGGAAAAAATTAATCATGATACTCGTCGTTTCCGTTTTGAATTGCCTTCAGAAAATCATATTCTAGGTGAGTGTAGTAGTTATTAACTTCTTTTCAACCTCTCCTCAGTCTGATTGCGCCCAGCATTGTTTGTGTGACTCTTGCTATTTCTTCATATCATGACTTATGGATTGTATATTGGATTTATATGTCGTAATACCTTCATATATGGGCTGCCCCGAAAGTATCTGTCCATTTTGAATAACTCGAGAACTGGTCATGTGGCCTTGATGTAACTTGGCAGCCAGTCAGAGGAGACCTTACTGCACGTCCGTGAACAGTATCTCTCCCGTGGGGCTAGTCAGTCGGCAGTGAGACTCTGTTGACTGACCTTGTATACTGTGTGACCATCCCATTCAAAATGGCCGAGCAAGCAGATCAGCTTCATCATGACAATGTGCCTACCCATTCTACAGCTCTGATACAGGCTTTTTTGGCAAAGCATCACATCACCCAGGTCTGTCAACCCCCCCCACAGCCTTGGCTCCTTGTGACTTCTGGCTTCTCCCAAAGCTAAAATCACCATTGAAAGGGAGGTGATTTGTGAATGCAACGGTCACACAGTACACAAGCTTATTCAACGGTGTCTTGCTGCTGACTTACTAGTGCCACGGGAGAGTGAGTGTTCTTGGATGTGCAGTAAGGTCTCCTTTGACTGGATGCCAAGTTACATCGAGGCCACGCGACTGGTTTTCAGAGTATTCAAAATGGATGGATATTTTCTGGACAGCCCTCATACATAAACACAGTGCAGTCTTGGGGCTTCATTAATTGAAATCTTGTATTGTTTGTTTTGTGAGTTGTAACAAAGTTGATGATGATCTTAGTATGTAAGGTCACAGAACCCCTTTATCAGCTATGTACTGCATTATCCCAATAGTGCATGTGTGTATTATACATTATTAGAAAACCAACATAGTACCCACAATAAATTAAATTTGGGACAACCCAGTTTATCTCATTATGCATACAAGGTTGTTTTTTAATCATGTTTAATTTGTAGTGAGTACTTAGTGACGATATAACAATGTAAGTTCCTGTGTGTAGTTCAACAGACCAAGTGTCGCATTTTTCAGTAGTGATACCATTACCTCTGAAATGACATTATGGTTTCTTTGCTTGGTCCATATATGCTGTAGTGTCATTGTATTTCACAACAGCAGCTGACTGTGTACGAGTGAGTACAGTACATCGGTTTTCTCACAAGAATTGCAGTGAAAATTCAATGATGGAAGTGATATTGTTTTTCTCTAATTATGTTTTTATCTGATCAGCATAGTTGATGGCTAAACACGTCAGCTTGTAGTTGCATTACAATGTATATTTTCTAATAACAGATCATGCTATAAAAAATGGTGGAAAATAACACTGAAATTGTTGTTTGCTTTCTTCTGGGTAATTCCCCGGCATCTGAATTCAGATGCCAGGGAATTACCCAGAAGAAAGCATACAACATTCAGAACATGGCAAAAGTCTGAAATCAAGAATAACACTGAAATTTTTATGTGCTTATACATGTAAGGTGTGTTGTTTCTGAACAGGTCTTCCAGTAGGTCAACACATCCATTTGTCTGCCAAAATCGATGACCAGGTTGTGATTCGCTCTTATACACCAGTTACCAGTGATGAAGATAAGGGTTACATGGACCTTGTCATTAAGGTGTGCAAATTAATCTTAAATAAAAGGAGCAGTTCATCTAATGTGTTTTGATGGTGGGCTTGTGGCCCAGGTGGTAATCTCTGGCCTTTCACTATGAAGGCCTGTGTTTGAATCCAGACCAAGCAATGTGGGAATTGTGGTGGATGAAGTGTCACTGGAACAAATTTTTCTCCTTGCCAGCACATCAGCCCACCATCACTGTTTTATGACCTGTAGGGACTTTGAAATAAAACTTCTTTGAACTCTCTCCTTGCCATTTCCATCCATTCCTGGCAGACTAAAAGAAAATTTATCATCCCATTTGTTCTTCAAAGTAACACTGTTATTGTCAATGGCAGTTCTTTTCCAGGACTAAAATAATTTTGTCAGTGACAGTTATGGGGATGTTTTTTTTAGGAAAAGACTGATAGATGTTTAGGCACCAAAAGCAGTATATTTGAATTGTTTCCCCATCAGTTTTACACTTGGACTGACTGTGGAGATGTTTGTACAAGTTTACACTATGTGGTGTGAAACACCACACATGTTTGAAACAATCTGTAGCTTTTTCTGTAGCTTTTCCTGTTAAGTTTATTGAACTGGTTGCACACCTCCTCAATCTGCAAGTAGATCATACTTGTCCTAGCTCTTGGTATGCTTACATGTTCCTAGGTTATTTTTGTGTGGCTCTCTTGTAGTTTTCATGTTAGATGCAGGGTTACATCGTGAGTGTTTTGGGGAGGAAAAAAGTGGATTCTCAATATAGTGGTAATAGAAATAAATTGAAGGTATTTGTGTATCATTTTAATTAAGTATATCTTCATCATTGTTAACAACACTCTTGAATTCATGATCTTGTTTTAACTAGTTAACTGATGTTAGTAATTAACATGATTCTAGGGGTAGTGCAGTCACTATAGTGACTTGCTGTGGGCTGGACGGTCTGGAGATTGAATCCTGGTGGGGTGAGACTTTACGTGAGGTCCAGACCAGTCCTGTGGCCCACCCAGCCTCCTGTAGAATGGGTACCAGGTCTTTACTGGGGTAAAGCGGCCACAGCCTGGTACTTGCCATCCGCCTCCTTCTAGTCCAGTTTGCAAATGGGTAGGAGCCATACCTTCATCTCCCCTATGTGCCTGCATAGGCATGTTATGGCATGCCCTTTACCTTTATATGATTCAAAGTCACTGAGTGTGTAAGGGGAAAGTTACTGTTCCTCCATTGTCTAATTATATGTGTATGTATGTATATATATATATATATATATATATATATATATATATATATATATATATATATATATGCCCTGTTCATTGCATTCACTAAAATTAGTCAAGTAGCTTAGTAGCTTAGATATTATATAAATCTTTGTGAATGCATATAAAATTCTGATATTCACAAGTATCCTGGGGATGTTTCCACCACAGAGGTACATTACCTGTATTACTTGCTCAAAGAGTTGAGGCTAATATCTTGCAGAAAGATGTTTGAGTGGACTAAACATATGTAAAGGAAACACATTGATAAGTATCTTCATTATTATTTTCTTGGCATGCAATTTTTAATCGACTGCTGTCGCTTGACTTTCTGTTCTAACTGCATGGAGGAGAGTCCTTGAAAACCTTATAGATGCTCAGCTGTTGAAGAAATAACTTGCCTTTTAATGAAAACATATTTTGATTGTCATGGTCGTAAGTACACCACTGGAACCTACCTTGCATCTTGTGAATCACGTTTATGTCAAGACCCTTTTCCTTTCTGTTTTATTTTATTACATTATCTTCCCACCTATACCATGATTATATAAGTGGTCTCTTTCTTGCAAGTTTTCTCTTAAAATTGTGTGTGCATTTGTCATCACCCTTGTGGATGCAACACAGTCCATAAATTCTGTTCCTCTCTATTTAAGATCAGCAGTTAATTGCTGTATATTAGTTTGTGATTTACTTGCTTGTATGTAGTTATCACTTTAGATCCTGTAGTCACGTCTTTGACACTCTTTGAATAATGCAGGTGTACTTCAAGAATGTGCATCCGAAGTTCCCAGAGGGTGGAAAAATGAGCCAGTACTTGGAGAATATGGAACTTGGAGATACAATTGATGTTCGCGGCCCTTCAGGTCGGCTTGTATATCTTGGAAAGGGGAAGTTCGCTATTAAAGTTCTTAGGAAGGATCCACCAACTGCTGTTTCAGTTAAGAAACTAGCAATGATTGCTGGTATGTATAATACAGGTAAACCTGTGTTGTTTGCCTGTGGTTAATTCACATTTCTGTCTGATTCAAAGTGTCATTCCCTGCACTTGAGAATGTGATGTATACTTATTTTATTTCAGAATTGTATGTTATAGATATAAATGTAGGTTTTTGCACTATTGTACACTGTGGAACTTTCCCTGAATAGTGGAAAGTAGTTGTTGTGCAATGACGTATGACACAAGTGGCTGCCAGCTGAGATGACCTGGCGGATGGGTAGTTTGGCAGACATTCTATCTAAAGAGTGATTATTCCTGCCATTGTGAATGATATTCTAGTTTCTAGAATCTCAAAACCTGCATTAGAGAAGTAGACCTTATGAATTCTAACCAGATCTTCTTGTTTTGGGATGGGCTTTTTGGAGAAATTATGTATTGCATGTGGTGAATTATTATTATTATTATACGATATGGATGTCTCTTGTCACAGGCCTCTTCTTCCTGGTACTTCTCTTGAACCAGCGGTGATCCCCCCGCTCAGGCTTCGAGCTTCACACTGCAGTACTTTCCACATTATCTGTGATGTTCCAATTATAGCTGTCTTTTGTAGTGAATCGAATGTTTTCCTGGTACAGCTTCCAGATTTTTCCTTAAGCTTCTTGTTACTATTCCAGTGGCTCCAATTATTACTGGTACATTCGTACATTTCAGATTCCACATTCGCTGTATCTCTATACATAAACTCTAGTATTTTAACTTCTTTTCCGCTTCCTTTTGCACAACATTTCTG
>Ga0131853_10014966_pt1 | contig 14201 bp, 16 predicted proteins | sample TergutLab28metaG_FD_92764 | JGI IMG/M metagenome (GOLD analysis project Ga0131853, IMG submission 92764) | Labiotermes labralis P1 segment gut microbial communities from Petit-Saut dam, French Guiana - Lab288 P1 (version 2) (version 2) | ecosystem: Host-associated > Arthropoda: Insects >... | reverse complement strand
ATATATATATATATATATATACAATTCGTTGGAACGAAGTTCTTGACAGCAGAGTGTTTGCTACCTTACTGTTTTACACTTCTTGTTCCATTGTTGCATACCTGCAAGTTTGCTAAATGCAGGGCCACAATAGCAGCCAGATAATCCAAATAATGCAACTGTGCCAGAGCCAGTGCTGTGGTGAGAAGTGAGATGGCACCAGCTGACGCACTGGTGGCACTCGCACAAGAACTCTGAAGTTCGGCTGCAAGAATTAAAGCTCTCACACGCAGTGATGGGCACACACATTCAGTCTCTGATCGATGTCGAAAGTAATCCAGAACACTATGCACATACACTGCTGCCCCAGGGTAGTTGCCCATTGCAACCAACAGTTCAGCTTTCCTGTATCAATGAAACACAATGCCTCATTGTGAGCTCATACACATGTAGCAGCATACTCAGACATAAAACAATACGATTCTAACTTACGCAAATTTTGGTTAACACAATTTTATACAAAAGGTTTTAAATCTAATTCTCTTAGCAAAGGCAACTGTGACTGTAACTACCACATACACTACAGAACACTTACAATGATGTACGTTGCAAAAACACTTGTGTGAATGGGCACACACATATAAAGGGGCATTATTTTATTTGACAGCTGTTACTGGGCACATATTGCATAGCTTATAAAACCCAGCAGAACTCTGAAATGCAACAACTTGCTTGGTAGATGTCACAGGTGTCTGTGTAAGCAAAACACTTCCAGCACTTTCTTTGTATATGGTGAGTAACAATCATATATTAACTGCAACACACTAAACTAAAACGTATGGACCCTGATTCACTGCAAACTGGAATAGCAGTGAACGCTGCACAGCCTGCCATCACATTCAACAGTCTCAGTAAAGGCCAGATGCAAACTGTCAGATAAAGTACTGTCCTCATACTTATGTGTGAATACAAGATGACATACAAAAAGGTATGCATGCAAATACACATACATTAACTGCAATTCAGAGTGTATGAAGACACAAACATATGTACTTGTACTTGCTTGCTTCTGGAATTTGCCACATGCTACTACAATATCTTTCATTACTCAAAGTAAGTAATTTCAGACTGTCCTCTCAGATGTTCAAATTATAAATTAAACAAATTTAACTCTCCAGACCAGCATGCTTGTTGCAGCCCTAGAAGCTTTAACAAAACATGACCATCTTACCACTGAGAAGTGTGAAATATTTTTGAACAGACAATAAATTTTATCTAAAACCCCTGACTTATCACTACAGATGCAACCAAAATTTATTATAGACTATTTACCTGAACATAAGGCAAGAATTTTTCCTAATTAATAATCTGAAATTATGGGAATGCCTTATCATTGCACACAGCATTAAACATGTTTTGTATAGTTACTTCCCTTCTGGAAATTTAAGGTTTTGAATGTGGGTTGTTTTAAATGCAGAGTCATCTTAAGTTTGGTTGATTACAGTATTTACTGAAACTGGAGGCAACAGGAAACTGTCTCAATCAAGAGTGGCTAGCAGGAGGTGAAAATATTCCTGACCAGATGGTCAAGAGAGCATAAACCAGATTACAAACACCTGCAGACTAGCAAGTATAAACACCATGTACAAACAGCAGCTTAACTAGCACAATTCAGAATACACCATGAAACTGAATTCACTGACCTCTGGGACATAATGTAATGCAACACAGTACAAGGTGTCACAACCAAGAAGGTCAAAATCTGAACACTCACAACTGTGAGAACTTCAAATCTCACAAACATTTGTCTCTCATGGTAATTCTGATCCTCTGGGTCTGTTTCCACCCTGCAATAGTAAGTGTCCTCTCCATGCATGACCTGACATTCCCTTCACAAAATCTCAGTGACAAAAGCAATGGATATCACCCAAAACTCCAGGTGCTCCGCTCCTTATCCTGAAATACCTGAGTTTACTTTCCCATTTATTGATGGCTGCCAGGCGTGCCACTGCGTGTCCTGCTTCCTGCCATTTCCCATGATACATAGCTTTAGTAAAGCAGAGTATCTGTTCGCAGAAAATCCATGCATGGGATATTGGTTCATGTGGAAACCTCTCCCTTGCATTTACAAAAATTTGAGTGGCAAGGTGATACTCGCCCTGAAACAAAAGTCAACCGCTGTACAAAAGTCGACTGCTGTACAAAAGTCTACCACTGTACAAAAGTAACCAACTCCATGGACCATGAGAAGCTAATAGTTTGTCAGCTAGTTAACCTTTTGACGCCTAATGTCAACTATAGTGGTCGTACCGCACCGCTAACCTCTAAAGTTGCATTTTATATATTTATTCAACAAATAAAGGTACTGAATATTTTAAACATGGTATATAATCTCCATTTTTTCTCTTCAAAATGCAGTTTATTTCATAATTCTAACATATTTGGTTCCCGTATTATTCACATTTTATATACAGGGTGTGCTAAAATTAAAAAAATAATTCTGGTGCCAAAAGGTTAAAAAATTCCATGCCCTTAATGGAACACCAAGGTTGAAGATTCAAGTCTTTCAAAGGATGACAGTGTAACATCTCAGAAGACTTGAAACCTCTATAACACTGCTGTATGATCCTCAACTCTCTCAACCAGAAGGTTCATTACAGTGTTCACAACAGCTTATAACCAGACACTATCCTGCAACAGGCCTTATCCTCTATCCTGGCTACTTGTTTTTATGTCACACAACAAAGCATTTCCAACAATCTGAAGCAGCAGTCCATCCACACATAGACCATACATGCAACATACCTCTTCAGTAAGTATATTTGCAATGTTGCAGATTGCCTGGCAAGTGCCTTCACCATTATATGACTGAACCCCCTGCGTTGGATTTGAAGTATTGAGATGCAGTAGTAACTGACTTGAGAGAGAAGACATTTCTGTTTTACCATACAGACACCATAAGGCTGCTTTCTGAGCGTAACTGTTTGTCATGAGGTCAATCATGGAATGCTGGCAGTTCAGTACGTCACTCTTCATCAACAACTGTAACAGAATTACGTGAACTGAGGGCATGCCAATTAATGTGTACAGACAGGTTAATAAAGTACGAGAAACTGAGTAACTACAGGTATGACACCCTTTACCTGGCACTGGAGTTTAGCAGAACATTCTAAAAATTGGCTATGTTCCAGTATAAATTGACAAGAAGTGCCACATAACTCCATCAGCTCACCCACCTCCACCAGATGTTCCTGATTGTATCTCCTCAGGTGACATCTTGTAACTGTCAATAACTGACATTACATACCATCACTGAGGAGGCTTAACTGTGACTGAATTCTTTTATTTATTAACTGTGTTTTAATGTATGTTAAGAATGATACTCCAAATTACATAAAACCCCCTTATCCAAAAACCCCCAACTACCACGCATTCTGCATAAAAGATGCCAAACCTGTAGAGTCCAAATTACTTCCAAAGAAAGAAAGTGAAATTAATTCAAAGCAAAGTGCTAAGCAATTCAGACGAAACAGGGATAACAATACAGCATGCAGAATGTTATGTACAGTTCTGGGTCATTCTGATATCCAGATTGAAGGCAGGTAAATGAAGAGATAAAGGGACAGTAGTCCCTGTGCATGCCATGAATGCATATGGGTGGAAAAGAGGTATAGTTCCACCTATTCTTGACCTTGGCACTAGACGGGTGCAACCGGGCCGGTTCACACCCTGCTCATTTTACTTATGCATAAAGAACCCCCTGTACCCACTGAACAGGAGGCTGGATGGGCCTGAGCCATTCCAAGCATGCTTTTGGAGCAGAAAATCTCTTGCCCCTGCCAGGAATCAAACCCTGGATCATCCATCCCACACCTAGGCACTCTACTGCTTCACCAAACATCAGGAACATCAAATAGCAGCATGTGAGAGGGGGCAGAACTTAGTTATCACATCTACTGCAGTGTACTTCAAACCTTGCTAAACTGTCATACACATAGCTATGACTTACATCAAAAACAAGGGCTGGTTTTCCACCTGTGACCCCAGCATATTGTGCAAATGACTGGATACCAAGTGAAGTGAGATAGCTGAGGCTCAGATCACCGCTCCTTGATATTGATCTTTCCATCAACATTTCCTGTAATGAGAACAACTTATGCATTACATAGACAGATTTCTCACATTTGTACTACACACATTCTGGTAGCTCGGCACTAATGTCAGAAGCATACAGTCTCCATCTTCAGTCCAGAATTGAGCCTGAACATGAAGGCAGTATGTTCCTACAAAACACCAGCACCAACCTACCAGACTGGAAGGAATCAGAACAAAAGACGATGACAGCAAGAATCTTCAGTGTAGTGAAAATCTCAAGCCTTACACAATAATTTAACGTCTCTTATAAAGAACTGACAAGATAAACACACCTTATTGTCATCACTCAACTTGTACAACCATGCCAATGCATGTTGAAGACAAACATTGTCATTGGCTTCATGGGATGTCATGATGGCTTCTTTTAGTGCATGCAGGGCTTCCTTCCTGAAACAGTTCACAAATAAAATAATGCAAACTGTAAACTATTTACTAAAGATTACTACATTGCACCCTAAGTTCTTCATTACACTTAACACAGATTACTACAGCACACCGTAAGTGAATCAGTACATTTACCACAGATTACTACAGCATACCCAAATTTCATCATTACACTTACCACAGATTACTACAGCACATCCTAAGTTGATCCTTACACTTACCACAGATTACTACAGCACAACCTAAATCTATCACAGATTACTACAGTACACCCTAGGTTGATCACTACACTTAACACTGATTACTACAGCATACCCTAATTTCATCATTACACTTACTACAGATTACTATAGCACACCCTAAGTTTATCATTATACTTACCATAGATTACTACAGGACACCCTAAGTTGATCATTACACTTATCATAGATTACTACAGCACACCCTAAGTTGATCAGTACACTTATCATAGATTACTACAGCACACCCTAAGTTGATCAGTACAACTGTTACAATCACAGTAGTACAACATCCTACAAAACCTACAGCAACTCACTTATGTCCGAACTGTGCGTGAAGCACTGCCAAGTTCAAAGCAGCATAGCGAAACCCTCTGCTCTTCTCATCTTGGTTGTTGCCTTTGCTGTCTGAAATGAATGAGTTTCTGTCAAAGCAATGGAACAAACTGTCACTGGCTCCGCAGAACTCCTTCACACGCAAGCAGTTAAGGTAGCTGAGGTAATGCTGCACAAACCAAGAGCGGAATGTATTACATTTACATGATGTAATGAACAATGCAGTAGGTAATGCATTTATTTCTACACCATAAAATTGTAAGTATTATGAATAACACACCAATTTCTGAAATAAAAAATGTTCTTAGGAAAGATTTACAACACATTGAAGCTATATACTAATTCTGTGTGCTTTGTAGAACACCAGTTTCAATATGTAAACAAACACCTTCTTACATCTTCCCTGACCAACTAACAGTTGTTCTCCTATTAGCATAAACTTCCTGCCTTTTTTAGTTCAGAATGCGAAGGTTCATTGCTGTTACAACCAAAGCCCTGACACTGACCTCTTCTGAGCTGCTCCAACCCATTCAAAAATCTCACAACCCATTAACCAGTGACAATTTAACCTTTAGACGCCTAATGTCAACTATAGTGGTCGTACCGCACCGCTAACCTCTAAAGTTGCATTTTATATATTTATTCAACAAATATACGTACTGAATATTTTAAACACGGTATATACTCTCCGGTTTTTTTTTTTTAAATGCAGTTTGTTTCATAATTCTAACGTATTTGGTTCCTGTATTATTCACATTTTATACACAGGGGGTGCTAAAATTAAAAAAATAATTCCGGCGCCAAAAGGTTAAACTCATCTTCCAAACTATGCTTTGGTATTCCAATAGGCTACTTTTGCCTTCAACCAAAATGTCTGTATATATTTGTTTCTCCCTGCATCATACACAATATCTGTAAGTGTTCATTTTGAGTCTTACATCAGATGTACATACAGTACCTGTTGTTGTGCTGTACGGGTGTGAGAGGAGAACAGAGCTTGTGAATGTTTCGATATGAGGCAGAGAGCAGAATATTTGCACTTAAGGGACATGAAATGACAGAGCAGGCACAGTAAGGGGACACACAAATCTGTATTCTTCACAGACTATATTACGATGATAATGAACAATGCACACTATGACCGCTACGCTAAACTAAGCTAAGCTAAATGTCAGGGATTTGGGAAGTGTATGCATACAGAGCATTCTGGTGGCACTCAGGCACAGTCCACCTTGCTTTCAACGTGTTACAAAGCTTAACCACCAAATATGAGAAAGCAAGTGTATTCTTTTAGAGCAAAATCTTCTTTCAAAGAAGTATGTGCCCTGTGACATAGCCAAAACCTATGAACACATGCATTTAAGTACAGGCCAAAAATATTCTACCTAACTGTGAGTTGATCACAAGCATGCTTATAGTGTGAAATACATTTCAGATAACTAGGGCATAAGGCTTCAAAGAATAGCACAGGGTTGTAGCAGGGGTTCAGTACCACTTGTCTGCATACAATTGACATTCTTCTTCTTTAAATCCTGTCACACAATTTTGTTGATTAATGTATTTAGTGCATGGATAAGCTTAACGAACTATTTTAATAAAGAAGAAGAACATTAATTTGGTCTCTCAAGACACAAAAACAGAGTGGCCTCACAGACTTCCAATTTATATTAAAGGAAAAGAAGAATAAAAAAGTGAACACAAACTGCTTCAGCATATTCCGGATTGGCTCTCAGCAGCTCTTTGATTCGCTCCTGTAGTTCTGGTGGTGAAAGTGCTGCCATTTCATTGGTCTGCATCAAGGATGACTGCTGGGCAATGAACAGTTCAGCCTGTCTCCTGGACCAGCAGACTCTTTCGGGGTTTGAACTGCCACTGTCACCAACAGCCAGACTGTAAAGTAATGAACTACATAACAGGACACAGGGAAGAACACTCAGTGAATAAAGGGCTTAGTGAGTCTGCCCCATTCTACCATTATTATATGGTCTCAGTCCTGTCTGCACACAGTGACGGCAACTTGGGGGGGGGAACTGCTATGCAGTGTGCTTAGGAGCAAACTAACCAGCAAGCAAGCACAGAAGCAAGAAGCAAACAAGTAGAGAAATTTACAACCTAACGAACTACACATAGCCGAGCCCTTTTTCAGGAGATGACAGTTCCTCAGTTAGTCAAGAAATTCACCATACTTTATCAAACCCAAAGTTTCATTACTGTGTTCAAACAGCAAACCATTTGTTCCTATCCTGGGCCAGATTAATCCAGTCCATGTCCTCCCAACCTACTTTTTTTTAAGATCCATTCTAATATGAACCTTTGAGCTAGGCCTAGTTCTTCAAAGTGGTCTCTTTCCTTCAGATTTCCCCACCAGAACCCCATATGCATTTCCCTTCTTCCCCATACAAGCCACATGCCCTGCCCACCTCATAATCTTGATGCTATCAGATATCTGGTGAGGAGTAAATATCATTAAGCTCCACTTTATGAATTTAACTTTAACGTGTGAAACCATCCGCCCGGCACGAAGGAGGGTACACTACAAAAGGGACAGGAGCCCAACCCTACCCACCACCGCTCCAAGGGACCCAACCAACAACCCCGAGAAAACTAGAGGAAGTAACATAGATCTGCACCAATAAGAAATGCAGAAGAATAGACAGAAAGGAGGAATACACCCCACCTCCCTTCTGAGAAGTACGGGCTAGACGAAAAACGGCAGCTATAACCACAACCACAGCTGCGCATAGTTTACTCCTACCTAAATTAGTAACAAAACCAGATTTTATACTCACTCAATGTAATGCATATGGGATCCCTAAAGCAATAGTTACATGTATAATACTGTAAAGGGTAATGCATTTAATGGTTCTTAAATAATCAGCCTGACGATGACTCTCCTGAGTCGAAACATGTTGCAGTAATACATTAATTTCTAATGTTGTTGTGTTGACGGAACACATATTGTAAGATTACAATAAATAAAGTTAAATTCTTTATAACACAACGGGATGACTTCCTTTAGATAGTCCACTTTATGAACTTTTCTTGAGTCACCTGTTACTTCCCCTCCCTTATTCCCAATGTAGGATGCAAACAGGGCTAATCTTGTATAATAATGAAACACATATAAGTCTGAATACAGAAGTGTGTGCGCACACACACACACACAATTGACATGACACAGCAACATGGAACATTATTTAAAATTATGTACAAGTTCAGATTTCAGCATAGGAAGAACCCTCCAGTCTCATGCAAAAAAACAAAAAAAAACGGTGCAAGATTTGATGCGTAATGACACACCGGTATTAATATTTTGTAATACTGGAATATAACAGACCTTTCTGTTCTACTTTTAACAATAAAACACTTCAATCTCACAAGTATATGTGTAATACTGAAACAAGTTACAATTCAGTGTGCCCACCCTGAATGGGAATAATGAATCTACTACAGGAGGAAGAGGAGAAAAAAAATGTTGTGACACACAAAGTTCTGAACAGAGATACTTCAGTTTCTGTGGGGTATCTTCAGGTCAGCTCATGCAGTTCAAAACACGCCAATGAATTGCGCAGTTTTAAAACAACTGCTGCTTCAATGTAGTTACGATTAGACAGCTCCAATGTGCATGGACACCAATGTCTACTTTGCATGCTTTGCCTGCTACATGTGCAGAAATGGAACTAAAAACAGTTTCCTATTAATTATCTAGGAACCAGTGTTTAGGAGATGTGAAATGTGCATTGAACATGTTGAAAAACAGTGTGAAAAATTTCTGTACAACCACACTGTCATTTTGTGATGGTGGTTGGTTTTAAATGAAGAACTTACACTGGAACATATGTATGATCTTGGTGAAGTAACTTTTAGACATCCTTCATGCATGCAGTGACCATTTGAAATAATACAGGCCTATTCAAGCTCTGATAGCACCAAGCACACCTACCTAATGACTATCCCCACTGTGCTCATAACTAACTTGAAAATACTCCAGTTTGTTAAGACAAGTTGTCTCATCAGTGAACGCAATCAGACATTAAACATGATCACCATACTGTCAAGTCTAATTGTAACTAAAAGCACTCTACAGAATATTCTGCACAACTGCATATGGCAAGTTTAGAACTTAAATCAGTTAATTTCTGTAGACTGCTGGCAAATACTTTACATATGTAAATCAACATTATTCGAACAAAAGCACGCATTTTAACAACAGTAACATTTATACAAAACCCAACATGTTCCATTTTGTTAATAATTAACCTTCACAGCAACAAAACATGTCACGTTTTGTTTCAAAATTTTTATTATTAAAATGCGTCTTTTTGTTGGAAATAATATTGTAACAGGGAGCAGCAGCACCTAGCAGTAAGACAACCTGTGAAGCCTCTGACATCACAGCTTCCGCTATGCCAGTGCCTTCGAGTTAAAGGGACAGACCATCAGAATTCTCGTGCCTTCGACAGAAAGAGACAGATAGTGTCGTCTGGAAGAGTGTGAAATTCTCAAGAAACTAGACAGCACTATATAATACCAGCGTTCAGAGGAGGATCAACAGTCTCCTTACAGAGACACAGCAATAGTACAGTGTATAACGAGGGAGTCTCCTCACGGTGAGATAGCAAGCGTCCAGCAGATAGTGAGGGATTCTACTGCTCACAAGCGAGACAGCATGTGGCATAGTGGTGTGCGAGTGATCACGGCAGAGCAAAGGTGGATTGCGAGTGTTCACTGGGATTGCATAGTGCGGTGTTAGTGAAGTACTGTGCTCGAGACCAGGGTCAGGGCTAGAAGCCCAGATAACGGGATGTAGGAGAAAAGAATTATCTGTTGAAAGCAACATGTGAGATTCTGCTGCAGTGTTCTGTATTCATTACTGCTTTAATTATTGTATCTTTAGTGTCAATAAACATTGTTATTTGTTAGACCCAGGGCCTATTTGTTACAATACTGACTAATTAATAGAAAATGCTCAGTACACACAAACACATACAAAACTTGCCACATGTCTGCTGCTGTCTGTTTCCTCTGTGACCAGACAGTTGCTTGATTATTTTTAAAAATGAAATATCCTGTTTATTCAGGACCTCCCTTGCAACTTTTGCCTGTCAGTTACTATACTTACTCACTCATACAAAAATACTTAATTAGGTCAAAATGTCAATAAACAATTACAGAATCACACATTTGTCAGAATTTACACAGGTTATGAAATTATTAACTTCTTAAGCACAGATTCAATTTTAATGAATATCAAGTATATTATCTACACAAAAAAAGATGTTAATTACAAAGTATCCACTGTGCTTTTCAGTGCGCATTACCTTGGCAATTCTTTTTCAAGAATTTGTTTTGAAGGTTCATTTACACACAAACTACATTCCATGTCACTTCCGGCCTCTTCGGACTCTTCTGAGGTATCTGCTGCAAGTCGTGGCTTGGAAATACTCCTTTCATAGTACAGCTTGAATGCTTGAAAAATTCCAACAACTTGAGAAAATGACAGTTTGTCAAAAAGCACCATAATCCTCCGTATGTACAAGCCTGAAAAAATAAAAATTTTTTCTTCTATTTGAGTTGAAAGTGTTGACTTACTGTACACATAAAAGTATTTAAACAACTGCATTTGCATAGTATAATGTGCATCATAAAGATTAAAATATACAGAAATATACCTTTGTCTGTTGTTTTATACGGGTGTGAAACTTGGCCTCTCACGTCATGCAAAGAAAAATGGCTACAAGTGTCTGAGAATAGGGCACTGAGGAAGCTATTTTGTTCTAAGAGGGAAGAGGTTACAGTAGACTGGAGGAGACTGCATAATGAGGAGCTTCATGATCTGTACTGCATACATTATTGTGGGGATAAAACTGAGGAGGATACGATGGGTTGGGCATGTGTCTTGTATAGAGAAGAAAAGTATACATGATTTTGGCAGGAATCATGATGGAAAGATACCACTTGGAAGACGAGATCCTCGCTCAACTGGGATGTTACATGGAACAAACTGGTAGTTATTTACCAATGTTGAGATGACCTACTGAGTCCCTTGAGGCTGCAACCGATAGGTTCTCACGAACATTGATACATAACTACCAATACATGCCACATAACATACCAGAAGAGCAAAGATCTCATATCCACTGCAGCAGAAGCCTGAAATTCAGCACTTGGAAGACATCAGCCATAGACGGAAGGATAATGAACCTGGTGTTGGAAAGAGCATGTGTAGAAGACATGTAGACTGGAATCATCTGGCTCAGGATATAGACATGTGACAGGCTGTTACAGACAATGTAATGATCCTCTTGGTTCCATAAAATGCAGGGAATTTCTTAATTAGCAAAGCACCTGTTAGTTTCTCAAGAAGGACACTGTTCCATGAGTATGTTAGTACAATCAGCATTGTTACACAATAATACGAACACAGTGAGTATTGGCGTTCAGCGGAAGCCCACACCCACATTTTGTATTTGTTGGACAGTCTATCTAAATAACAGGAGATTGAAAGGTAAATTTACAGGATTTTAGGTTCTCAGAGTTTTATAGCTGACGTCTCAGGTCTTCTGGGATACGTGTCTTAGGGTAAGTGCTTCCTAAAAATTGGACTGCAGCTTTGGAATTGCAGGAACCACTTATCCAAAAACACAGCATCATATGCCAGAAGACATGAATAAAAAAAAAAACTTGCATGCAGACTTTCATGCTATAAAATGTAACAGACAAAAAATGTCTTAATAACTTCAATGGTCATATGTGTGTGCATGAGTGTGTGGGTGTGCATGGGTGTGTGTGTGTGTGAGTGTGTGTGTGTGTGCATGGGTGTGTGTGTGTGCATGTGTGCAGGGGTGTGTGTGTGTGTGTGCATGGGTATGGGTGTGTGTGTGTGTGTGGGTGTGTGAGTGTGTGTGTGTGTGTGTGTGGGTGGGTGGGTGTGTGTGTGTGGGTGTATGTGTACTTAGCAGGGCAAATAACATGAACATCTGTACAATCTGTACCCAAAATACTTACCAATGACACTGCTTTTGTGTACAATTGCTGGAACCATATGTGAAGGTTCAACCATTAAACGCCTCAAACTCTGTATGAGGTCAAGAACACTGCTAACACCTTTCTGTAGAATTTCCACTAACTTCTTGTCAAAGTTCTGCACATGAGCAGTTAGCAAAGCATATTTGCCTGATGACATTATTGCCCGCAGTTCATTCAGTTCTAAATCTGGACACTGCAAATATTAAGATTACTTTGCAAGATGTGAGGCTCTCACCATGGTGTTGATCAAGATTCAAGTCTTCTGGGATGTTACACCATGAAACTGTTCAACAGGAACTGATGTTGCAAAGGCACTATACCCATACATTTACCAGTCAACATGGTGCAATACCCCATATAACTTAACCTTCATCTACACTTACTTTACCTGTAAACGTAATACTGATCACTGGCAAAAAATTCCTGACAGAAATAAACAAACCTGAAAGACTGTTAACACTGAAGCCAGAAAACGGGCAAATCCGTGTCATGTCAAACAACATCAAACACTTAAAACTGTCTCTGTGAGACAAGCTGCAATATTACCCTCTATGTCCTACTTTTTCGGTCATATGGCCACTTTCTTGGAAGTTTCTCCACCAAAATTATGCATGCCTTTGTTGTTTCTACTTTCCATTCTATGTATCTAGTATATAATTAACTCTTAAGAGTTGAATACTTCAGAAATATGAATGAGTGCACAACAATATTACAAAGCACAATTAAAGGCAGCCTCCTACTGCTTCTGCCAAGACATTCCAGAACAGATAGAGCCTTCTTATGAACCGTTGGTAAGATGTTCATCTAATTCTGCACACAGCACATTGTGCACCACTTGTTGGTGCTGAACACAAGACACATGTAAAAGTTTACATAATGCAGCAAATAGCACATGGCATGCCACTTAGTGATGGTAGTAAAGACAGAAACATAAGAAGTTTCATTTAATGCAACAAACAACACACCACTTACAGGTCCTAACCACAGAAACACATGAAGGTTCATAAAAAAAGATGCCCACAGTACGACACATAAAAAGCCATGTTTAGACATAAACATAAACATAACAAAACAATTTACCATGTTAAAGTAGCTTCACAAAGAATACATTTCAAACTATATAATTAATTATATGTCAAAACTATAAAGATAATATCTAAATTTAACTATACATGTAGCAGGATCTAAGAAACAGCTTTACCTGAACTAACTTTAATACCAGCATACAAAGATCCCGCCTGTGTTGTGGCTCGACAGTGAAGACACTGCCATCTTCATGCTTCACAAGTTGGTCTGTTCGAGCTGTGGTACAGAAGCAGACATTGCACAGGGTGTAATTATTTTTATATGTACTATGATACATCCAAGGTTACCACCACCACCATCTATGAACTGTAATTCCAAAACACACCATTAAACTTCAATAGCCAAACACGACATGTATGTACCATTCAATTTATCTCTGATTACAGATGAAAAGGAAAATGTTGCCCCTTGCAGGTGCAGACATGGGCATTTAAAAACAAACATAACTCTTCTTGATTTTAAGCTTTCACCGTGTTCTATATGTAATATGTTTTCTTTTGGGTAATTCCCCAGCGTCACAGTGCTAACAGCCGACGTTTCGGAACCCTCTATCAGTTCCATCTTCATAGGCAGGTGGATGAAGTATGACAGGGGATATATACACCACACATCCCATCTCCTGTCATACTTCATCCACCTGCCTATGAAGATGGAACTGATAGAGGGTTCCGAAACGTCGGCTATTAGCACTGTGACACTGGGGAATTACCCAAAAGAAAACATATTACAAACATAACTCTTGCCATCAGCACCTACACTGTGATTTAAAGTCCAGATGATAAAGATTAAGATATAGGAGGGATTAAAGGTATAGCCGAACATTCTTAACTTCAACACTAGACGCAGGTAAGTGACCAGCTTCATGTCCCAGTTACTTTACACCCCATCCTCCCCCCCCCCCCCAAAAAAAAAAAAATTTTTTTCCCCCTCTCCCCACCTTAATGTTTTTTGTTTTTTCCCCCCGTTAGGGAGTGCGTTTCATGTTTTTACCTT
>Ga0131853_10014964_pt1 | contig 14201 bp, 8 predicted proteins | sample TergutLab28metaG_FD_92764 | JGI IMG/M metagenome (GOLD analysis project Ga0131853, IMG submission 92764) | Labiotermes labralis P1 segment gut microbial communities from Petit-Saut dam, French Guiana - Lab288 P1 (version 2) (version 2) | ecosystem: Host-associated > Arthropoda: Insects >... | reverse complement strand
TGTGTGTGTGTGTGTGTGTGTGTGTTCGTGCGTGTGTATCAGTACAACATACCCAACTATTCGCTAACTATGAAGCATCGTACTTCTTGAAAAGCTAACTGTCCCTCACATGATCTTTCATGGATGCCAAAGATCCATTACCATAGTTGAATAAAGAGAGACCAACTTGATGTCACTTGCTTTATTATTTCATTATTTAATGCTCAACATGTTTCGGATGTTAATACATCCATCCTCAGGAGTTTGAGACTTATGTGTTGAATTATTTCATGGGTTGTATTGCTCTGGTACCACCCCAGCCAAAGCACAACGTAACACCAACACGCATCGTACCAGAGCAATACAACCCATGAAATAACTCAACAAATAAGTCACAAGCTCCTGAGGATGGATGTATTTACATCCGAAACATGTTCAGCAGTAAATAAGGAAATAAAAAAGCAAGTGACATCTAGTTGGTCTCTCTTTATTCAACTATCAAGATGACGCACGGTCAAATAAACATAAGAAACATTACCATGTTCACATCAGACCACCAGTGGGCCGTATCCTGATCCACAAGCAACCAACCCAACTTTTAGTGTGCATTTTAATATCATCTTCCCACCTAACCCTACGTGTTACAGAAGGTCCCCCCCCCCCTTCAGGACTTCTAACCAAAGTTTCGTATGCATTTCTGGCTTCAGTCATCCACTGCCCATCTTATCGTCAGTGATTTGCTCATCCTAAAACTATCCGATGAAAATTCCAACTACGGAAGCTTGCATTATACAGTTTGCTCTCTCCTCACGGTACTTCCTCAGCTTGTGTCCAATTACTCCTCTCTGACTGTGTTATTTCTTCGTAAAAGTCGAAGTTTCACGGCTAATTATTAGACACAAGTAACACAGCTATTACGAACAATGAAAATTGCCTCGAATTACACATACGTATTCAGCTCGTACCGCGCAGGAAACACACCCGGTCTCGGTTATAAAGATAAACTAATTAATGTTGTGCGGGAAAATAATCGCCTTTTGTTCCAACAAGACAGGGAATGTACGTATAACATAACATTTGAGGCCCGATCGCGTAACAATTATTGCAGTGGGAAAGCAACTGGTGTTACATATTCTGAGTGAGTGTTTGTAGCCTTAGTTATCCGGCATGCAAAACCCATGCGCATTATTATATTGTTTTCTGTGGCCTCTCATACTCTTCAATATTTTTCCACGTATCCCTTAAAACGGCACGATTTTCAGGGAAAAGTTTACTGAACATAAAATTGTGTTTTGAATTTCTGTACAACTTTGAAACATCTATCATTATGAAAAGAATTCAGCAAGATATTATCATTAATGTACATTAAGTCTACACGTAATGTGCTCATTATTCTTGTCGAATTTTAATGTCACTTGCATTATCTCGGCAGATTTTTTAAAAACCTTCAAATATTGTATTTCACGAAAATACGTCCAGTGGGAGCCGAACTGTTCCACGCGGACGGACGGGCGGATGGGCGGACGGACAGACTGACATGACGTAGCTAATAGTCGCTTTTCGGAGTTTTACGAACGCGCCTGAAGACCGTACACAACACAAAAACTCCACTGCCAGGACGTAGAATTTCTTAATGTTAAACCTGGTGGACCGTAAAGTGGCCACTGGGCTTTAAATGGTTAAACATAGAGACACGTTCTTATTAGCAGGAACATTCACACGTAAAATTCCGCTCTTCTTTTGTAACTGCCTCCGACGGCCTTTACGACCGCCGCCACAGCAGTTCTTCAGAACAGCTGGTCTGTCAACTCAGCCGTACCTGGTAGCACGCCAGTCACTCTTGATTTGTATGGCACAAAACAGTCACTAATGGGTGAAGCCCAACGTTGCGCTTCAGCGGGCAACAATCATGCCTCGTGCTCCAGACGTGCCCGGGTTCAAATTTTGGTACGTAGATCGGCCGTACTGTCCGAGGTTTCCTCAATGTCTACAGACTAATACCAATACAAGAAGGCAACAACCGCCTACTCTACAGCCGTTTCAATTCACATAACCCAGTGCCTGCATTCTAGGCAGCCGACAGCAGCGTCGCACAATCCACACATCACTGAATTAGTGAGTTAATTAAAATAAAATTACAATAAGTGTAACTAATTCTTAATATCCAATGACGAACGCCAGATGTAACGATTAGCTAAAAGAATGAGATGCTGAAGATACGTGCACGCCATGAAGTCAAACGTGGGTGGAGGTATAGATCCACTCATTCCTATTCTCGGCATTAGTTGGGAGGAAAATGGTCAGCTCCACGCCTCGGCCCCTTTACCCCAGTAGTCACTGGACAGGTGGCCGGGTGGGCCCCTAAGCTGGTATGCAAATTTTGGAGAAGAAATATTCTCTTGCCCCTACCTCGAATAGAATCTCGGATTGTGAAGCATAGAGCCAAGTCACTAGAACACTACGATTTTGGAATGAAGTCCGATTAAGAAACCTTAGAGGTTTCTTAATCAAAACGATCACTTGTGATAGGATGTGGAAGTTCATTTGTTTAACGATTTACAAGGACACACTGCTTCGGCACTGTGTGACATACTGCATTTGTGGGATTTTGAAAACTGCGCTCTTTTTTACTATTACGCAGCGTGTGGTGGTAATTCCTCACCGACGTTTCGAGACAACCTATTGGTCCCATCTTAAAGGGCCCAAATTCCAAGAATTACCACTACATGCTGAATAACATCCCAGAAGAGCGCAGATCTCACGTACTTCGAGGCGGAAGCCCGACATCACGCATAGTACACTTCTTGTGGGTGTTTGGTACTCAGAACAAACACAGACTGCTGCCATAACCAAGACTGGTAGATCTTAGTAATGGGGATAAGACGCATTACTTGCAGATAAGCAGATACCTGCAAAATTTTTAAACAGCCTCGCCCTGTTGAAGGTCACGCAGATTGTCACAGCCAAATTAAATCCCCTAGAAGCCGCGTGTGGGATTCAAAAGCTGTCGGTTAGCCTGCCCCGCCAGCTCTGTCAGCAAGACAGTGATCCACTGTCACAACCTGAAAGCCAGATAATTCAAGGCTGTCAATTCTGACACGCAAATAGCGGACGTAGAGGCAACGCAAGCAGTTCACTTTAAAATGAACATCCAGTTTGTTAAACAATACTAGTGCACATCTTGAACTATTTCAGACTTAGTGGTAACTGTATGTACCACCAACAACATTAAGGAATCTGTACGATATGACGGATCACAGGGACTTCCGTAAAGACACAAGTCTTATCGGATGTTAGGCTGTGTCATTGGGTAACAATTTCCCGACGTTTCGAAGCACATAAGTTAAACATTTGTCGGAGTCACAGTCCAAGAAGAGTGAAAAAAAAATCATTCGAAACGTCGGGAAATATTCACCCAACAACACGCCGTGACATCTCAGAAGGCTGCATTCTTGCACTTACACACTTCTGCACGTTCCCACAGCACATCTAGGTGCTCCGTATGACTCTGAACCAAACGCTATTACTTCCCCAAACAGCAGTCACAGATTGGTCTTTATAACAGATACTGTGTTCTCTGTGAGGTGCGAACAGGAGTTTCGTATAACACATACTTCATGCAAACGTCACCTTTACATTAGATACCCCCTTTTTTCTACAAATCACAAGTATATATCTACTGAATGTCAGGCACACAAACAATATCAAAATTTTTACTTTACAGTCAATTAGTTTCGGCTCTGGTTTCCAGCCATCATAAGGCCTTATCCGAGACATAATATTCAGAAAGGCTTCACACACGTTTTTCTGTATTTTCGTTCTTGGATTAGACCTGACGATGGCTAGAAGCCAGGCCCGAAACTAGCTGCCTGTCAAAACAAAATTTGTCATGTCACTGTGTGTGACTGACGTGAATGTACACTAAACGTCTATATTCGAACATTTAACAGTAGCTCCAATTGTTTCAGATTAGCAATTACATCTCGTAGCTTTGATACATTTAATTACTCTGTCATTACTCAACCTACATAGCGTCGAATGGTCGGGGCAATACAGAATAACGAACTGGCAAGGATGTGGAAGAGGGCGCTTGCGTCGCAGTCTGGAGGTACCAACCCGGCACACTCTGCTACTGTCGTTAACATACCAGGAAGGCCTGAATCCTCTGTATCAACTCAACCAGCAAGGAATCTAGTTACTACCGTACTTGTAGGCAATGGCAGATGAATAATACCGTACTAAATGAGGCGCTCTTAAAAGGCGCATCATCAGACTACCGATTACAGCCAAGTTACGTGAGTTCTGTGCAAAATACTGAACTGGAACGCATTTTACGAACACCTACAACGTTCACTAACAAAGACTCGTAACTGAATAACGGAGCCGAGGTAGCGACTACACTACGGATGGTCCAGGGCTCGAATCATGGCACGGGCAAGACATTTTTTTCTCTTCTTCAAAACGATCAGACAAGCTCTGGGGCACATACATTCTCCTTTGCAATTGGTTCAGCAACCCCCCCCCCCCGGCGACAATTCGGCCGGGGTGTGATGTTGACCTGACCACTCACCTCCATCTAGTGCCGAGGTTAATAATGAGTGCAGCCATACTTCTATTCCCCTATATGCCTTCATGGTGTGGACGGGACAACTTCACATTTTTGTAAGTGAACGTTCAATGACATATGCTCATAAAGGTACTTCGGCCCACACGGGAAGTGGGAAGTTACGAGACGCAGGCCTACACAGTGTCACCAGTATGGCACGTCCACTCCCTGTTGTTTAATCGTGTTGCGTGCAAGAAGTATTTCACAAAAGAGGGACGGACATTCTTCCCACAACTCCTGTGCGAAGCAATTTTGCCCCAGAACATTTGACGAGTTATGCGCTAGCCTAGCACCTGGCCCATATAAAAATGTCCGTCATTGCTGTTCAATGTCAAAAACCTAAAATTCGTATTCATACATTCCATAGTCTGTCTTACGGTAGGTCCACAGCCTCTTCCAAAGCGAGTTCTCCACCGGGTACGATCTAGTGCTTCCTCTTTCAATTTCCAGTATCCTCTCTTTTCCTTAACGTCAAACAGTAGCTTCTTACGTCTTCTTCCTCGTCACCCCTTACTTCTATCCTTTTATGTTTCCTTCAGTAACGTGTTATAGGAGGCGGTTCCTAAGCAAGATGTGACCAATCCAGTTAGCCTTCCTTCTTCTTATTGTACTTAGGATATTCCTCTCCGCCTTGTCTTTATGTAACATTTCTTAATTTCACACACGATCGGTCCAACTGATCTTCTCCATCCTTCCCCAGTACCACATTTCAAAACTTTCCAGGTATTTCTGATCTGCTTTCTAAAGTGTCCAGTTTTCAGCACCATACAAAGCTACGCTCCAAATGTAGCACTTCGGTAGTTTCTTCCTTAACTATATGTCCAATTTGCTGATGAAAAGAGCCTTCTTCATGCCGAAAGCAGCTTTTCCCATGGCAATACTGGATTTAATTTCACATGTACATCTTGTACCATTTACTGTCATGCTACCCAATTTGTTGCAATATTCCACATTCGTATATGTCCAAGCATTTAGTATAACTCCTCAATATGAAATTTCATGAAAATCTGTTTGTTCTCGACTTTTTTACTTTCCGCAAAACAGACATGGCAAAGCTAAAACATTACTTTTTTTGGCAACCTTTCGCTGTGGACGCCCAAAAATGAAACGAGATACGAACATGATGCGAACGCGCACGGTATTAAAGCTTACCACTGTGCCGCTTGCCAATCAACAGCATGTATCTCCTCTCACCCTTACTTTTTGTTCAAGTGTATAACAGGGATGGGCTCAACTACGTGTGCCGTAACATGAAAGCTGTTCATGACACGTGCAGCTGTCCGCTAATTACACGTTTTAATTGCTTCTGTCCAAAAAGAAAGCATACTTTAAAACAGGGGTGCACAAATCCTGGGCGCTAGGTCGCACGGATGACTACATTTTGTACGGTGGCACTCAATATTTGTGGGCCCTCTCAGTATGGAATTGGACTCATGTCAATCTTTTGGCGCCTAGAATTTTGAGGTGGCTTCTAGATTTTTGGAAAACTTGTAAACCCCCCTTTTTCTTAAAGTAATAAATACTACAATACACGCATTTAGTCAGCCCGTGCGAATACGTACTTACAATTCCGTTCCGATATGGCTGTCAGGCGAATTATTATTAAATTTTTAATTAATTGAATACATTAAATAATTAAATTTATGACCATTACGAAAGTACAACTTCCCTCCACCTATTTCATGAAACTCACAGAAGCCCAACAGATACCTTACACCGAATTTCACACATGTCGACGAAAACAAGTGCGGAAAGGTAAGGGTTAAGTCGCCCCTGTCGACGCTATTAAGGCATGCAGAAGTAGATGTGCAATGCCAATCGTTCTTAATGCCGGCGCTAGACGGAGGAGTGCAGTTAGCTTTACGGCCCGGCCGCTTTAACCCTCCCCCCAGGTAACCAACGAACAGAAATTTATATTTGTAGTTCCGTGGACCGTAATTCTAGATTGAAGAAATCCAACAAGATGCAACTGTATGCAAATATTTACTTACTGCTAAATTACTCTACATGTTTCGGGCGTCCATCGCGCCCAACATCAGGAGCACATAAAACAGTAGTTGCAGCCTCTGGTACAGATCATACTATCTGGGGAACAAGCTTCCTCAAACGTGACCAAATAAGTCCTTATGAAGCATGCTCCTCAGATAGTATGATCTGTACCAGAGGCTGCACCTACTGTTTTATGTACTCCTGATGATGGGCGCGACGGACGCCCGAAAAATGTACAGTAATTTATCAGTAAATAAATATCTGCATACAGTTGCGTCGTTGGATTTCTTCAACCTGCAACGAACAGAAGGAGCAGTGGGCCTCACAGACGTTCAGGACGTTGTTGGAGAGCAAAAAAATGGATTCGAGGCCCGGGACGCCCAAACCATAGCCTAGTCACTATACCGACTGAGTTACCACGGCTGGCAAATATATTTCTAACGAAAAAAAAAATGGTTGATACAAAATGCTGTACCAGTGTGAGAAGTGAAAGGCACACAGGAACAGTACATAGCCAGCCAACACAAAACACCGGGTACATGCAATATGCGCTGGCTGCAGAGAGCAGACTAACAGCACAGTAGGTACGGCGTACTGGTGCTGAAGATCGCCACAAACAAAGCTGTTTTCACCGTTATGTTCAGAGTGCGGAACATGCTGTGGTTAAACAGGAGCTGCAATATCTGCAAGACTGAAATATAAATTACATCACGAATAAGAAACGTCACTTTTGCTCAACGCTTCAGTGAAAGGTGGGGGAAAAAAGGCCATCTACCCAGACTAAAATTCCATCTCGCCGAGTGCAAAACAAAACAGACTGTGAATTCAGCCCACCCAAATGTCGTGACTTACCTTATTTCATCGCACACTGCACTAAATTATCCGTAAAATTTGGCATGTATTCCAAGCAGAATTGTTCTAATTAACACTGGAACACACACACACACCTCACAATGCTGACCCGCGGCACTGCGTACAAAACTAATCAAAAGTAAGCGGACGACAGGACAATATTAACCTTTAGACGCCTAATGTCAACTATAGTTGACGTACCGCACCGCTAACCTCCAAAGTTGCATTTTATATATTTATTCAACAAATATGGGTACCGAATATTTTTAACATGGTGTATAGTCTCCTTTTTTTCTCTCTCTCTTCAAAATGCAGTTTGTGTCATAATTCTAACGTATTTGGTTCCTGTATTATTCACGTTTTATATACAGGGTGTGCTAAAATTAAAAAAATAATTCCGGCGCCAAAAGGTTAAGCTATTCTTGACAAAGTGCATCACAATGAGGGCCACTGCCTTCTGGGATGTGGCACCATGCACCGACGTTGCGGACTAACCTACTGCTTCCATCCTCACGTTAAGGCTGTAGCCTACATTTTGACGGATAAGAGTGCTGACGTAATAAGGGCAGCGCGAATCGATTACACACAGCTAAGGCAATGGGAGACTCGAGACAAAACTTACCTTATGTGGCTCTGAACACGCGAGATGTCACTCATAACTGGAGCCGATAGGAAGCGTTCAAAATATAAGACAACAATGCACTTCACGTCCCTGGCTGCACAACTCACAATGGTACGCCAGGTTCGACCGCGCACAAGGGAGGGAATGTGTCCGGTACATTTGGACATTGCGCTATAGAACACATCGACACGACTGCAGACAGAAGTCTTGCGTATCAATCAATATAAATTAGGCGTAAACAAGTGCGAAGGACGCCAGATTTCAGGCTTCCACCGCGAAATGAGAACTGCGTTCTTCTGGGTTAAAACGCAGCGAGCAGCGGTGATTTCTTGCCGACGTTCCGGGACAACATATCGGTTCCAAAACGTCCTTAAGGAACTACCACTACTCGCTGCGTAGTAACTCAGAAGAGCGCTGCTCTCAGGAAGGATGCCAGACAGCAGGCTACGTCAATTAGTACACGACAGAAAAGTGATGATAAAACCAACTGTACAAATTCTGAACACAGGAACAGAATTGGACTGACTTGGCACGAGACACGTAATAATAATAATAAATGATTTTGTGTGTGTGTGTGCGCGCGCGTGCAACTACACTTCAACACATGCAAGGAAACAGGGGTACAATTGGACAAAAAAACACTGGAATGACTATGTGCCAAAATCAGTAGAAACAAGTCCAGGAGGCAAGGTAACCACATTCTGGGATCAACAAGTACAAACTGACAGAACTATCCCCAACAACAAACCAGATTTTTATAATCCATGATAATGAAAAGGGAACATGTGTGTTAATAGACGTTGCAATCTCAGGAGACAAAAATTTGATTAAAAAAGAAGCCTAGAGGATTCTAAAATATAAAGACCGTACAATAGAAATACAGCTCATGTAGAATGTAAAAACAAAGGTGATATCAGTAATAATAGGGGCGACTGGGACTATTTCAAATTCATTCAGAAAATACGTGAGCAACATAGCGGGAAAACATGAAGTCAAGGAACTACAGAAAGCAGCCATATTGGGCACTGCACACATACTTCGGAGAGTACTAATGTAAAAGTACAATATATTCAACACTGAAACTAACGGTATAAGCACCATGAACAGTAACAACAGAATAGCTGCAACACAGTATTACCTACGGACATTGTTTTCTCAGGAATATAAGTATAAATACCCTGCATAAAGGAGATGATGATGATGATAATTGTAATAATAATAATAATCAGAAGAAGAAGAGAAGAAGAAGCTTAGAGACAGATTCTGTAGGCTTAACACAAGACAGCATACAAGCGTACATAATGTGCGGAAGTCCGATTCCACTGTTTGCAGAATTTGGGTCATAATTTTAATCTCATTGATATTTTAAAATTCTGCTTCCGCCACATACAGAATGTCCGAATTCTCCCTCACAAAGATCGACAGGTGAACACCAAATAGAACAATCGCTATTTACTGGCTGGGTTACGTAAAACATAAATGCTGTGCGTGGGCAGAACGCAAAGTGTTGCATGTTACAGTAGCTGGGTAAACACTGTCACAACTGTGCCTGCCCAGACGCATGAAGAGGCTTAGGGGAAAACTGGACCACTTTTACAGCGTCTCTAATTTAATGTTTCCTTGCATGCAAATAACGGAAAGGAGAGGCAATCACGAAGAAAATATGACAGCGCTTACGATGCGCCAAATAAAGATACTCCAGCCTGGATCGGCACTCCTTTTTACCTGAAAGATACAGGATTAACGGAGAAATTCACAGCAAATATTACTCTTATAAAATGAATTATCTTAAACTGTACTTAATTTCTACTTTTCCAGCAACACTTCGCGCGGACGGACCAGCAAGAATGTCTTAGACTGTCGTTCTCTCTCCTCTACTCCACCACCTGTTCAACCCACCGTGACTAGTTCGAATTTACAACTGCACAAACCTGCTTAGTGCTTCAGCAGAACGTAAATAACTCGGGGTGACAAGCTACATACTTCAGAACAACTTACAAATCGACGGAAAACCCGAACCCAAAACTGATCAGTAACAATATTCACGATTTCCACAGCAGGTCAAGTATGGAATTTACTGATCCCTTGAAGCCCCAGAGTTCATCCAAATAAATAAAAACTCAGTACCCACCTCACAGACAACACAACGCGTCTCCAATACTGACAGATCGGTCAATTCTATTGATGGAAATGATATGCCTCGTACGAGAGTTACATGAAACGCATAAACGCCGTGTGTGGGCAAAATGCAGGTCCTGAATGTCAAGACTTCGAAGACGGAAACAAAAAGTGAAAATAATTTTCTACCCAACGCTTTCCAACTTTCGAAACAGCGTTGCTTTTTTGGAAGGTTCCCAGGCTTCGTACGTCTGTCCCTCTGGTAAGGGCGACATAACGATGAAGATGAGCAAGAAGCATCCGTGGAATGACGACGACAGGTAAACCCGAAGTACTGCGAAAAAAACCTCGTCCCAGTGCCACTTTTCCCACCACAAATCTCACATGGACTGACCTGGAACCGAACCAGGGCTTCCGCGGTAAGAAGCCGGCGACTAAACGCGTCATCAATAACCTGAACAATACTTAAAGACACAGTTCGTACCGCGCAGTAAACACACTCCGTCTCGGTTACGAAAATCAATCGCGTAATGCTGTACAGGTAAATAATCGCTGTTTGTCCAGACAGCCTGTACAATGTGTCGTAAAACGCGGAGTTCCTTAAACCTGGAGTATTGGATATAGTTACCGGTGGGCTTTAAACGGTTGAAGAAGGTGGTATATACAGTAACCGCTGCTTTAAAGGACTAAACAGTCTATGACCAGTCCCTCGCTCATCGGCAGCAGCCACGAGCGCCAGCCCTGCGTCACTAACATGACGGTAACGAGATGCGGGAGGAGCCTTTTAAAGCCACGGAACGTTATGCACATCAACGCTGTGTAGATGGGGGGAGACAACCCTCACTTTAAGAACAGGTTTCTGCTTACACGAACATAAATTTCACACAACCACACAACTCAACATTATGTTAGTAATTTAGCTATTATTTCTGTCAACATATGCCCTTTAAAACGGGTTGAGCGGACAGCAATTACTGTGGTACTCAACGAGTGGCTCGCGTACCAACCGTTCTACGTCGCCGGTCATGCATCTTCCTATAAACAAAGTTTAACCGCATCACCTAATTATCGTGTCACGTAATATGACGAAAGTGTACAACTCTGGGTCATTAAATGACAGTGCAACTTACAACAAAAACTATGTAAGGTAAGGACGTGTCGCAACTTATCACAATCCACTGTGACGCCCATACAGGTGGAACAAAGGAGACAGACCATGGTACCTTGACCAGATTTCGAACCGTGTACCTGCCACATACTAGCCTAGTACATCGACGTACTAAAAGCGTAGCAATGTCTTAACAAAGTAAAAAAAGGAGCTAGTAATTCGTATTCATTACAAACACTGGCCTATCAATCACATGGACTGTCCTAATTAGGCGCGTTAAAAAGATTTTGAAAAGTGACCATCAGCTTCGCGATGTCCGTCCGCCCGTACTCGTGGAACAACTCGGCTCCCACTGGACGTGTTTTCATCAAATTTGATATCTGAAGATTTTTTCGAATATCCGTCGAGAAAATTCAGGCGTCATTTAAATACGACAAGAATAACGGGCAGTTTACACGAAGACCAACATACATTTATGACATCTCTCTGAATTCTTCCTAGAATGAGAAATGTTCCGGACAAGAGATGTACAGAAAATCAAAACACACATTTTACATTAAGTTTTTTTTTCCGAAAATCGTGCCGTCTGTGACATAATGTGGGAAAATATGGTACAGCTGGGCAGGCCACAGATGACTATACCACACGGCGCATGCGCTTTGCCTGCCGGATAAGTACGACTACAAACACACACTCAGAATATGTAATACTTATTGATTTTCCACTGTAACAATGGTTACACGAAAATGCCTGAATGTTACGTAATAGGTGCACTGCCTGTATTGCCTCTCTGATTGAATGACTCACTCTTTGGTTACTTGCGCAACATTTTCCAGTGTCCGCGTTGTCCTATGTAGGCAGAGAGACCTTGCATGGGGCCTATTCACCGTCCCAGCAGTCGTACCAACGCCTACCAACTAAACACTGGCCGGCACTCCCTTACAACAAAATCTATTTCACAGTTACACAGTATCCCAAAAGAGGCACATTAACACACGCGTGTGTACAGTTTGGACAGTTGCTTAGCTCAAATCCTTGTACCGGCGCTGGCATCGAGATACTGCTGTAAGAACATGAGATCAGCTGGGCTGACAACCCGACCGAGATATGAACCGCGCACCTCCTAAATGCACACCTACAGGTCACAGACAGGCCTACTGACTTGTCTGACGTTCATATGGCCGTGCATCGTATTATATTTCTATAGTAAATCCAACAAGATGCCGCAAGCAGCCAGCAGTTCTGTTTGACATGTGCCTGTTGCTGTATGTACAGTCTTGATCTCCTAATGATCGACGGAAAGACCGTCCGAAACATGTAGAGTGTTTTTCAAAAATAAAATAAATTGAGACATTGGTGCATCTTGTTGGATTTACTAGAGAAAGAAAAAAGGCCTACTGACGTAAATGACCACATCCTCGGGTCGTTTGTGTTTTTTTTTTTTGTTTTTTTTTTTGCGTTTGAAAGGAAATCTCACAAAAGACACAACATAAGAAATGATTGATTAAATTCGAAACAGATCTAACTGTGGTCGTCTTGTTACGTATGCCTGTCTCTACTATACGTACACTGGACTTACAGTCATCCAGAACAGCTCAGCACGGCACGACGACTGGGGAATCAGCAGCAGAAATTTCTCCTTTGGGGCCAACCAGCCTCCTAGCCACTGGGTAATGACAGGTCCATTTCCACGAATAAAACCGGCAACGCGTGAAACCGACCTCTCACCTACACCCAGTATCAAGATTACGAATGCGTGGAGTCACACCACCATTCCCTCATGCGTCTTCATGACAAGATGCTAAATTAAGCACAGGGACAAATTAACCTAAGCCTACAGACCTCGTCTTCCTATTTAGGTAACTCACCATCACCTCGTACCTCATGACCTGATATGGGTTTTCAGGTTATCGTGGCTGTATCACAATTGCGTAGTCTGAAACATGACGATGTGTAGTTGGGTAAATGGGTAGAAACATGGGTGCACACGTTTCACAACAATGTAGGAACCACCTCAAACTTGTAGACGCCGGAAGGGTAACATTAAACCAAGAGCTACATACAAAAAATTTCGTCGCCTGAGATTTGTGCGTCGCTGTGTTGAAACGTTTCGAGGGAAACCCTACCCGAATATGAGAGCAACAGACTGCAGTCTTCGCTGAAAGATCTACGTGGGCCTTCACCCCACATCACTATTTATTCGTTCCTAGAAGAAATATCACATTCCCTATGGACTAGAGTCCTTCCTGAGAAGCTAATAGTTCCTCAGCTGTTCAAGAAAGTCCCCGCCCTCTATGGAACCGGATGGTTCACTGCCGCATTCACAACAGCAAGCCACCAGTTCCTATCCTCATCCAGATCAATCAAGTCCTTTTCGCCCACCCTACTTCTTGACGTTCCATTTTAAATATTATCCTTCCATCTACGCCTAGGTCTCCCAAAAGGTCTCCTTCCCTCAGATTCCCCTACCAAAACACCGTGTACACCTCTCCTCTCCCCCACACTTGTTACATGCCCTCCCAATATCAGCAAAAATATCAGACGAAAACGTAATTACGTAGTCCACTAAAACCTCACTTCAAAACAAGACCGGAGCCAAGCAATATGCAATTACGCGTGCTTAACTCACCCATGCACAAATGTATCATAAATAAGCCGTACGTCACTTCCGCACCTTAGTAATCAAGGGAAATGTAGATGCAAGCCACATCCCACACAGTCTGCAGTGACTGGTACTGTGTGTATCTTGTCTTATGTGGCCAGTCAGCAGGCACGGAAAGCACCAACATGCATGGGGAAATAGGTTACTTAATTACTTACTTACTCCATGGTGCAGAGTCCTTCTTGAGAAGCTAACTGGTTTGCAGCTAGTCAAGAAATTCCCCGCATTTCACGGAACCCGAAGGTTCATTACCGCACTCACAAGC
>Ga0131853_10014963_pt1 | contig 14201 bp, 10 predicted proteins | sample TergutLab28metaG_FD_92764 | JGI IMG/M metagenome (GOLD analysis project Ga0131853, IMG submission 92764) | Labiotermes labralis P1 segment gut microbial communities from Petit-Saut dam, French Guiana - Lab288 P1 (version 2) (version 2) | ecosystem: Host-associated > Arthropoda: Insects >... | reverse complement strand
GAGAGGTTATAAGAGTATATGTGACTTTCTCCCAAAACGAAAAACGCCGCCAAGCCTGTAAATACAGGATATGGCGGCATATGGGAACTTATAAGAAGATAGTCAATTTTCATATATTTAATTCTGGTAAATATAGATAAAAAGCTACATGACAAAAAGTGGCGTTTTATTCGGAAAATTGATGACTATACTTGTTACGTTGATAGTCATGAAGATGCAGAATTGTTTCTGGTGGACTTAGAAAAAGAGCTGGAGCATTTCAGGTTAGCACTCAACTCCAAGAAAATAAAAATACTGGAATTGCCCCAAATGTCACAAAGTAGCTGGATTATAGAAATGGAAAACATTTGGCATTTTCAAAGAAGAGAAAAACCTAATGAAAGTGCTGAAATTAAAGAGGATGAAAACGACAACGAAGATGCCGACAAATCTGGTTTGCAAAAAGCGTATCTTGACTATAAATCCGTGCAACTTTATTTTGATACAGCCATTAAATGGATGCAATCTGAAAATGATGCTGCCATCTTCAAATACGCAATTAAGACAATAGGGAGTCAAGAATTGTCAGATAATGCAAGGAAGTACACTATAAAGACAATGCTGCACTTTGCTTACATATATCCATACTTGATTAGGGTCTTGGATGAGTATGTTTTTGAGAAGCTTATGACAGGCTCTGAAAGGGCCGATGAAGTAAAGAAATTTACTGATAGCATTTTCGATAAGATGGTGAATGTAAATTGCTATGAAGGGGTCGCTTACTGCCTTTACTTCTCCCTAAAATAATGAATTTGAAATACAAGGAATTGAATATAGCAAATTGCTTGATAGTGACGACTGTATATTGATGTTGATGGGGTATCTGTATTTTCGTAAATTCCAATATGATGATGCGGTAAATGAGTTTAAGAAAAAGGCAAAAGAGCTGATTGGTGGAAGCTCTGGAGCGGATTTGTTTGAGGGCTATTGGCTGTTCATATATGAAGTCTTGTCCGAATCGGAGTTAGCCAGTTTTAGAAGGTGGCTTAGTGAATCAAAATTTGTCAATCGCAACAGGTGGTTGGAATTGAAGCAAAGGCGCATATCGTTTGTCAAAAGAGAATTTTGGAAAAAAGTGCGAGAATAACTTTTGACCCTCATAATTTGCGCCTGAGAAAGTGCTAGTTGAAGTTATGGCCCAAATGTGCTATAATAGCACCGTGTAGGGAAGTGAAGGCTTGAAATACACAAAACTAAACACCCAACGCGATATCGGACACCCCATCAGCAAACAGAGAAATCAAAGGCTGTGTTTTCAAGCTCCCTAATGAAAGGATTTGATAATCATTACAAAAACATATACAGGGTATTTTGTTGAAGATGGCAGATTTGTAGAAAATGGTGCTATTGTAAAAATGCCTGTAAGACAACTAACGATTGTAAATGTTATGCAAGATAAAGTAATTGATGAAACCAAAACAAAATCTCAAAAGCAAAAAGAAGCTTTAGCAAAGTTATATGCTGATTTGAAAAACATTGATGATGAGCCTTTTGATGATGAGTTTGATAAAATAATTAATGAGGGCTTCAAACTTGGAAGCTAGAATAAAAAGTCAAGGAAGAAGAAAATGACAAAAGGCAGCTTGGCTGATGGAAAGATATGCCTTTTCAAATCTGATTCTGTAGCGGGAGGTATATAGCAATTGATTGAAAAGATAATAATAGGTGATTCTGGAGTGAGCATTGAAATCCTTCCTTCTGCAATGAAGCGTGGTCAAAGCAGTGATGATATTATTTGTGCGCTTGAACGGAGCATATATGATGAAATGCTTGAAGATGAACCTAACAAAACATTGGCCATAGGATATGACTGCAATGCAAAGTTGCTGGAAGTGATATTTCATGTTGTGACTGACGAACATATTGTAGTTTTTCACTCCATGCCTTGCCGCAAATATTATATAGAAAGGATGATGAAATAGATGAAAACAAACGAGAGATTGTCTGATAAAGAATATGAAAATTTAAGCCTTGAATATGAGCGAAATCCCCCAAGGCTTTCTGGTAAGCCTGGGTTTATATCTCATATGCGAGAAATTCAACTTGTAAACGAATTACTGTCGCCTGATTGTGCCCGAATTATCAATATGAACGCCAAGGCTACGCTGATGTCGCCCTCGGAAGTTATCAGTTATGCTATTAAGAAGCAGCTACTAGAAAATGCCTAATATTTGTACAAAACCTAAACACCAACCCATCCATCACGGATAGATTGGTGTTTTTTATTGGTTAGCATAACCTACAAACGGCTTGTCCTCGGGGTTTGTGATGTTAAGCCCCATAAAATGCTTCCCATGTGGCATGTCGCTTGCCCCGACGGCAAAGGTTCAAAAGAGGCGAGCTAACAACTGTAAATTTAATTTTATGGACGCACAACTTTCGTGTTGGTTGAATTTTTCAACCAAAATCAACCACAACTCCATTGTAAAATGCACCTCTGATACCTTATAATATTTATATGCTGGCCAGTAAAAAACTCTCGGAGGTAACTACTATGAAGGAAATTAACATTGCGAGAATAATTATCGCAAAACGGAAGGAAAAGGGCATTACACAAGAAGAACTCGCCAGCTATATCGGCGTTTCAAGCGCATCTGTTTCTAAGTGGGAAACAGAACAAAGTTATCCCGACATTTTACTTTTGCCTCAACTTGCGACATATTTCAATATCAGCTTAGATGAACTGATGGGATATGAGCCGCAAATGGCAAAAAAGGATATTGGGAAACTTTATTGCAGGCTATACGAGGACTTATCTAAAAAAGCTATTGATGAAGTCTTAGAAGAATGCCGTGCAATAATCAAAAAATATTACTCCTGCTTTCCTTTATTGTTGCAAATGGGCGAATTGCTGATAAACGTAAGTGGACTTGTAGGTGATAGCGAAAAAGCAACCATTCTATTCGCAGAAGCAAAAGAACTTTTTATCAGAGTGAGAAAAGAAAGCAGCGATGCGGAGTTAATAAAGGCGACTTTGTATATGGAAGCAACTTGTGCGATTATGACTAATCCAAATGAAGTTATTGAATTGCTTGGACAAACCGTTGCACCATTACTTCCGCAAGAAATTTTACTTGCTACCGCATATCGTATGACAGAAAGAAACGAAGAAGCGGAAGCTGCTTTGCAAGTAGGTATATATCAAAGTATTATGTCTGCCGTAAATACGTTGTCGGCATATATTACGCTTGGTTTTGATGATGTTGAAAAGTTTGACAAAATTGTTAATCGCACATTAGTAATAATCGAGACTTTCAACATTAAAAAACTCCAACCAACCGCAATATTAAGTTTCTATATAGCGGCGGCTACAGTCTATGCCCAAAGCCAAAACACGGAAAAAACACTTGATTTATTGGAGCAGTACACCGAGCTTGTTGCAAGTGATATTTCATGGCAGATAAAGGGTGATAACTTCTTCGATTCAATTGATAGTTGGTTGGACGAAAACGGTACAATCAATGAAGTAACACCGCACGAAACTATAAAGCAGAGTTTGGTGCAAGCGGTAGTTGATAATCCTATTTTGGCAGCATTGAATGATAATCCACGTTTTCAACTTATCAAAAAGAAAATGGCAAACATTGGTTAATCATCCAGAGTAAGTAAGTATAACATGGCGGGCCTATCCTCAAAAACAGAGGGAGGCAGAGATGCCAAATTCCTTTGGATTAGATAAAGTATTTTTGTACAAAACCAAAACACCAATCTATCCATCACGGATAGATTGGTGTTTTTTATTGGTTAGAATAATCTACAAACGGCTTGTCCTCAGGGTTTGTGAGTTAAGCCTTAAAAAATGCTTCCCATGTGTCGAAGCTGTGGTCCTGGCTTAAACTAAACCCTCTTGTTTTTTAGCGAAGTTTTTGCTATTATAAGAACAAGTGCAGTAAGGCGCGATGGAGAAAAACACGCCGATAATGGCTATATCGAAAAATCAGGAGGACAACAATGTTTAGAGCCATAGGGGCAAAGCTTGAGATAAAGGCCAATAAAAAAGAAATGCAGTTTTATGAGAATGTTCAAGACCTATTGGACATGGATTTTGTGCAAAGGCTTGATGGCTATGTTCAGCATCGTGGCACAAGCCGCCTGCAGCATAGCATCGATGTGGCGTATCGCAGTTTTTGCATGGCGAAGATGCTGCAGCTGGACTATCGCTCGGCGGCAAGAGGCGCGCTGCTACACGACCTATATTATACTCAATGGAGAGAGGCAGGTATATCCGGCTGGAAGCATGCCATTACGCACCCCAAGGATGCTCTGGCAAACGCACAAGAAGCCACCCAGCTGAACGAAATAGAAAAAGATATAATTGTAAAGCATATGTGGCCCTTAACAATCGTGCCTCCAAAATATGCCGAAAGCCATATTGTATCTTTGGCTGATAAAATTTGTACTGTGGTAGAGGTGCTGAAAAGAAAATCAAAATAGGCTTTGCAGAGAGCCGTCCAAAATCCCGGAAATATCGCGATAGATTTCCCGAAGGCGGGCGATATCTGATTTCCGTAGATTTAGGTTTTCGCCTGCATCTATTGCCGCCAGGGTTTCTGCCACGGGCAGGACTATAATATCCTGCTGGCCATCGGCATTTGTGAATTTAACCCATATTGGCACATACGAAACCGCTGCTAATACCGGCGGTTTTTCGCCGTTTTTTTCAAAATATAGGTTTAGCATAATGCCTGTTTCGCGGGGCACTATGCGCTGGGACGACACGAAATTGCCCAGGCAATATGCTACAAAGCCGCGACGGGATGAGCCCCCGGCATCTACAATCTCTACAAAACCCATGGGCTGCACCACATGGGGATGGCCGGACACAACAATATCTGCCCCGGCGGCAAGCATCATCATCGCCCAGTCTTTAAACTCTTGTCGCACAAATTCCTCGTATTCATAGCCCATATGGGGCATCAATATCACAAAATCGGCAAGCTCGCGGGCACGGGCTATGTCCGACTGTATCAAGCTTTCGTTCATCAGGTTTACTAGATAGCCACGACCCTGTGGGATTGGCTGCCCATTTGTGCTGAAAGAATACGAAAGAAACGCAAAGCTAATGCCCCCTACATCGCGTACCAAAATAGCATCCCGCTCGGCTTGGTTCCTGTATGTGCCAAAAGTACCAATGCCAATTTTTTCTAAAAAGTCCAGATTGTGCAAAAGACCCTGCACGCCTTGGTCCAGGGCATGATTGTTTGCGGTGGACAGCAGGTCAAACCCGGCGTTTCTTAGAGCGTACCCAAATTCATATGGAGCAGAAAATAGCGGAAAATCGCTAAAAGTGCCGGTTATCACGGTTTCTAAATTGCCGATGGTCAAATCCGCGCTTTGCAAATGTGGGCGCACCCTAGAGAAGGTATGGTCAAAATCCACGCCCATTTGCGGCTCGTGCAGCATTAGATCGCCTGTGAAGGTCAACCTAACCCGGGTAGGCCTTGCGCCCACAATCACCTTGTATGATGTGGTTTCGTCCAGCCCCGGGCCTAAAAACTCCGATGCATCGGAATGGTCTATGGTTTGCGGTGCTATACCCAGTTCGTCCAGATATTTCAGAAAAATAATCATTGATGCCGCAGAATCCAGATAATGATAGTTTAGAGAATGTATCTGCCCGAAATCCCTATTTGCAATGGCATTTGCGGTTATCATGTCTCTTTGCAGGGCTTCCCCGGGTGTAAGAAAATGGGAAAAATCTATAGAGGCCAGCAGCAGCACATTCTGGTTGGATTCCTCAATCCAGTCCCAGAGCCACCAAAAGAGATTAACCGTGCTATCAAAGGTCATATGGCGGCTTAGCAGCATTGGCGCGACCATCGTATTCGGCAAATAATGGTAAATATAGGGAATAAAAAGGGAAGCCGCGTGGTCATATTCCATATGGTTATGACTAATGGCCGTATCCAAGCTATGGGCGGCCATTAGGTCATCCACAAAGCCGCGATGGGTAGAAACGCCATTGCCTATATCCCAATCCCGATAGGACAGCACAATATCCGCCAAATCCGCCGCGTGGTTGGGCGCAAGGATGATTACGAGGTCATAATAATCCGCAAAGGCCGAGGCCTGTGCAAAAAAGCCGCTTATCATCGTGGCTGCCGTAGCATGGTGGGGTATAACCCCGCCCACAATATGCCCGGCCACATCATAATGCCGGGGATTGGCTATGGAATGGGCAAAATCCTCTTGACTGATATTAAGAATCGCGTGCATTGGCTCTGTAGCTGGTGTTTGCGGCTCTTCTACAATCTCAAATATCGGTATTTCTTGCGATACATAGCCATCAGCACGCTGCATATTCACATCGGTGGGATTTGCCGCCATCAATATCACAAAAAGGGTTGCGGCTGCCGCAACCCTGGTTAATTTAATCATCGTCCTCATTCTGTCATACCCCAAACATGGTTTTGCACACAGCCATTGCTGATAAAGGTCGTGCCATCGGCCATATCGGCATCAAAGAGCATCATGGCATGGTAGCTGACGGTTCTGGTCAGCGACTGGTTTTGGTCTACAAAAAAGCTTATCTCTACCAGCTGCCGCTGCACATGCCGCACCCAAAAATGGTTGCCGGCCCGCCAGTTGTTGCGGTTTTGCACAGGCACAAAGCGCATATTGCTAGGCAGGCGGTCGTATACGGTGTAAAAACCCCTTGCATCCGCCGGTATGGTTACACGCAGATTTATCCTATATAGGTCGCCATCGCGCACGATGGTGCGCGCAACTTCTGCGCGGTTATCTCTATCAAGCCAGTTCTCTGCATCATAGCCAAAGAAGTCTATATGAAAATCCGTCGCGCCGCTAATGGGTATTAAGTTTAGATTGTCAAACTGCTCCTGGGTAAGATGCAGAGAAACCCTGTCAAAATCCTCAAGCCTTACCGTATGGGTAGTGCCGTTAAGATAATACTGCACCTCGGAGGTGGTAGTACCCAGCACCCGGGTTCTTCTTACGAAATTAATCCTCTCCGGCACATCGCTTACAAATACATTTGCGCTGCCACGGTTTAGATGCGCCCAAGCCGCCTGGGGATCTATGGTGGTATTGATGAAGAACCGCAGGGTGTTTATGGTTTCTCGCGAGGCGTCTGTTGCGTCCTGCCCAAAATCCTCCGGAATAAAGTGTATCAGGTCTGCCGCCCCGGCATCGTCGCCAATGGCCACAAGTGCCGCTGTAAGATACAGCAAAGCCCAATGGTCAGAGCTGCCCACATTGTAAACCTCTTGGTATATCTCGAACAACACAGGCTCGCCCAAAGCTGCAAACGCAAGCAGGCTGGCGGCGCGCATCCTTGTGCCATGACTGTCTTGCAGCTCGCGATTAATATAGGTCATCACCCTATCCCTATCCACAAATTCCGGCAAAGACGCGATAAATCTGGCGGTGTAGTAGAAATCCGGGTCTTCGTATACCAGCTCTGGTATACCGCCCTGCCAGCCATCGCCGCGGATACGCGCCCGCGCGTCGTCAAAATCCTGCTCGCCTGTGAAGAAATAGTTGATAAAGGCCGTGGCCGCAATATAATCCGTGCGGAAGGAGTTGGGATACCACATGCCGCGCAAAATGCTGGTAACAGGCCCTATATCAGCATTTGTAAGGGTTACACGCACAGGTAGGTTGCGCATGGCAAGGCCCTGTATGGCGGCGGTGTCTGCGGCATTTTCAATCCGTGCTGCTGCGCGCATTGGCAGTATCATTCCTGTTTCTACAACGGTAAAGGGTAGTTCTACGGCATCACTATGTGCGCCGTATGTGGCTGTCACCTGCATTATATATTCGCCCACATCCAGCTTGCCTGCGTTAAACATGCCGCTTCTGATGGCGGTTAGGCCGCCCGTATATACGGGCATATCATCCTGCAACACATTGAAAACAAAATTCACTCGCCCATTAGAGCCAAAAGCCCGGGCCACAGCCGCAATATCATCCCCTAAAATATATTCGTTGGTAAGCATCAAGTCCACATAAAAATCCAGATGAGAAATGATGTTATATCTGGTATCGCCTGCAAGCCCATCCTGGGTTAGCCCTATGGCCGTCACGCGCCAGGAAGTCACCTGGTCTGGTAGGGTAAATGTTAATGTGCCACGGCCGTTTGCGTCTGTCTGTATCACCTCAAATATAGGATTATCCACAAACCGGTCGCGAAAAGCCCCTTCGGAGCCATCACCATCCCCGCCGCCACCTTCTGCGCCGCCGCCAGCACCACCAAAGTTGTGCTGGGTATGGGATGCAAACTGGTGGAAACTATGCCATCTGTGCCAAGAGCTTCGGTAGAGCCTGCTTAGGAAATTGGCATCGTGCCAGTCGGTTAATATAGCAGATTCGTCCACGACGCTGATAAGCACCTGGGCCGCCCCAGAGGTCTGCACGGTTACGGTTACGGCATCGCCGGGGGCATAGCGCGGCCTGTCGAAGCTAAGGTCTATATCCAGCTCGCGCTCTTCGTAGGCATAGGTTAGGCTGATTGCGTTGGTGATGGGGAAGATATATGTGCCGTCAAAATACGCGCCAAAGACCTGCGCGCTGCTTATAAGCTCCTCTGTGAAGGTTACAGGCATACCTCCGGGGTTGCCTACCCGTGCATCTATTATCCTATCCCGATGCAAAATTGTAAGCAGCCGCCCTTGGGTTACAGGCGTTGCGCCATCTGTAATTTCGCCGCCCCACCACCAGGTATTGTTGGGGTTTTCTATCAAAGATATATTGGTGGTTTGGCCCACCTGCAGGTTTGCATTGCCGGGAACAAGGGCAAAATGCCTAATGGTGCTTTCCTGCTCAAAATGCCGCCAGCTATTGTCTATCACCCGCACCCGCACATTGCGCCCGGCAGAATCATTGTAGGTTATCTCTATGCTATAGCGTATCATGGGGTCGTTGGATACAGGCAGGCCTGCTATGGTAGTTGTTCCGCCCACCGTGCGCCCCTGCATTGTTCTGTAATGAGAGGTTGTGGTGTTAAAATCATATACATTGACGGTGCGCCTGTTTATGTGGTCATAATTCTGCGCCCGCACCGTGCGCGTAGTCACATGGCGTTCTATTTCGACTGTAAAGTCCGCATCCACCGCAGGCCCGCGATAGGCATCCCGGCTGATAGGCGACCATGGCCGCGCATCTGCATAGCGGCGGTCAATTTCGTCTATCAAAATCCTGCTGGTGGTGATTGTTATACTGCTGCCGCCTTGATAATTATGCTCCAGCATAATATCCGAAGGCACCACAACCAGCGGCAAGCTAACAGACTGGGACACCTGGGCATCGTTGGCTACAGTAAACCAATAGCTGTGCCAATGGGGCTCCCAGCCATCCCACCAGCTATGGCCCCCGGGCACAGTCATGGCTCTGGCGGCTATGCCCTCATTGTCTGTGGTTATGGTTATTGCATTATCCCCCCAGCCATGCCGCAGGTTTATGCCCTCTACAGGCATACCGGCAAAGGTGGTTACAGATACCTGCGCCTGGGCGTATTGGCCGCTAAAATAGGCCAGTCTGTCCAGTTGCCCCTCCAGCACAAAAGCAAGGTTGGTATAGTCTATAAAATTCACATGTGCGGACATAAGGCGTTCGCCATTAACCTCTACAACAACTTCTGTCCATCTAAACATATTTGTGATTGGTACGCGCATGGCAAAGCTATTGTGGGCATCCAGGGTTATTGGCAAATGCATCATATCCCCAAAGCGCAGGGTAAATTCGTCGCTTGGCAAATGGGCATGCCCATAGCGCGGCAGGATAACGCCAAAAACATCCACCGTGTCATTTGGGCGGTAAAACGGGCGGTCTGTGTACATATACGAAAGAAAGCGGTCGTTTGGAATTAAGAGCCGCTCTTCGAAAGTAGGCATGGTGTAGACAAAGGGCAGGTGATAGCCATATTCAATCCTAAAGGGCGCGCGGGCATGCTGAGCGGTATCCACAATAGCTATGCCATCGCTATTTGTGGTTGCTCCTGCGCCATCCGGTGTTCCTATTTGCGCACCTACGGCGGGCAGGCCCGTGGCGGCATCATGCACCCAAAGCAGGGCTTCGCCGCTTATAGAAAGCGAATATACCGACAGTCCCGAGACCTGTATGAATTTATGCAAAACATGGATAGATGAGGTATCGGCAGAGCGTATTTCGGCCACATAATAGCCCGCGGGCAGGGTTTGCTCCAAAAACAGATAGAAAAAGCTCTGCCATTCTGTTACAAATTCGCGCAGCTCTATGCGCAAGGTATCCACAAGCTGCCCTGCGCCGGTGTCGGTGAAGTTAATAAAACTATCCCCATCGGGCAGTTCGTAAAGATTTACATAAAATTCGCTGCCACGAAAATCCTGGGAGCGGTGAAGGGCTATAAACACCTCATCCCATGGCAAAAAGGTTTCGTAGGCATTTCCGGCTATAGAAAACGCCTGTCCGCCGCCTGTACCCCATTGGGTAGTGAAGGCAAAGGTATGGTCGGCCTCTAGCACCTCTCCCGATGTGCTGCGCAGTCCCTGATATATTGTAACGGTGTATCTTGTGCCAAATTCTAAAGAATTCATTGGCGCAAAGCCAGGTGCAAAGATATGGGTATTACCTCTTTGCAAAAAAGTGCCATCCAAGGGAGGGTCGATGGAAAAATAATCGGCAAAATCCCCCGCCAGCTCTTGGCTAAATGTAATCTCTATCCCGGCATTGGTAGGGATGCCATGGCTACTATTGGCCGGGCTGGTGGCGGACACGCGAAAGACATCCTGGGTTTGGAAAGCATGGGAAACCGCCTGCTGCCCCGGCGGCTGATAAACCAGATTGTATACCTGGTGATTTTCCAGATTGTCATCAAATCTTAGCAAAAAGGTGTTGTTTGCCTGCTCCTCTAGCGTAAAGCCCTCGCCGCTGGGCACGGATAGGTAGGCCAGCAGATGCTCCTGCGTTAATGTGCGTGTTTCGGAGCTTATCAAAAAGCCGGAATCTATGGCCACGCCCGAATTATCAGCCCTGGTGGGCTCTATGGTTATATCCCCCAAAGATGTGGGCGCGATGCTAAAGCCCAGGCCCACAATGGGTGCGGGTCTGTCAGGTTGCTCCTGAATAACCGTGGGCGCATCCTGCTCGTCCGTATCTGCCTCGGCTACGGTCTGCGACCTACTAATAAGCCAAACCCCCAGCGCAACAATAAGCACTACGGCCAATGCAATGCCGGATATGATAATAATCGTCTTTTTGTTCATAGTCATGTGCAATCCCTCCATACCACCATTATAAGGGATTCTGCTAAAATAAGCAATTAAATCTCTGTAACGAAAAGATTAAATCTTTCTTTACAAAATCCATTTTATTGTAATAATTTGCTCATTTGTTACGGGGTCTTTTTCGCCTATATGTATTGTATCAACAAAGTCATTGATGATTTCGTGGGTTAGGGTGTCCGTCCCCATGTATGTATTCAAAAGCGCGGCGATGTCATCATGAGTTTGGCTTTGCGTGCTCATGCGCCGCAATTCTTCCTCCAAATATTCCCTTTTGTTGACATACCCCTGCCGCTCCTGCCCAAACACTTCCCTGAAGCTCAAAAAATCCTCTTGCGATATAGTGCCGCCTAGCTTATCCGCATAGGCCATGGCGATATTGGTCTGTATTGCCTTTATTTTGGCATCCATGTCCATTAATTGCTTTTGGATTTTGATGCTGCCATCACCCTTTTTGCTAATCTGCCCCTGCACGGCTTCTATAATACCATCCGCCCCGTGGCTATTTACAGCATCCCGCACCAACCCTCGTATTCCGTGCAAAATAGCCTCCTCTATCTTCCCTTGGCTGGTACAATGGGGCGTGCAATCCCGCCTCTTGGTTTTGGCCGCCAAGCCGCAGCGCACATAATGCGTATTGCCATCCCGCGAAACCCCGCTGCGCTGCATGGCGTGCCCGCAGTCCGCGCAACGCAGCTTACCTGCTAAAACATGGGGCTTGACGACCCCCGGTTTATCAATCCCACCGCTTTTGCGCCTGCGGCTCATCAACCCCTGTACCTTACGGAATGTGGCTTCATCAATAATGGGCGCGTGGTTGTCCTTAATAACCACCCAATCGCCTTTAGGCGCAATGGCCACCTTCTTGCTCTTGTAGCTTACCCGCCGCTCGCGCCCTTGTATCAATGTACCCACATAGGCTTCGTTTCTAAGAATCCGATTGATGGTACTGGCCGACCACAAGCCATCATAAACCCCACCGCCGGGGTTGGCATAATTTAGCCCGCTATCGACCTTGTGTCGGCTGGGCGTGGGCACGCCCCTTTCGCTAAGAATATGGGCTATGCTATGGGCACCATGTCCCTGCAAATACAATGCAAATATCTCACGCACGATCCCCGCCGCCGTGTCATCAATAACCAACCTATGCCTGTTGGTGGGGCATTTTGTATACCCATAGCACGCAAAAGCCCCCAAAAACTGCCCGGCCTGCATCTTTTTGCGAAACACCGCGCGTATATTCTCTGATAAATCCTCGCTATACCACTGGTTAATAAGTCCATAAATCTGCCGCGCCTTCTTATTGCCCTTCACATTGGTATCAACATTATCCGTAACCCCAATAAAGCGCACGCCCCATTCCACAAAATAGCCGTGGATATACCGCTCTACCAGCTCCAAATCCCTTGTAAATCGCGATTGGCTCTTACAAATAATTGTATCAAAAAGGCCGCCTGCGGCATCTTTTATCATCTGCCTAAAAGCCGGCCTGTCCGAAAATCCGCTTAAATCCTCATCCACATAGATATTGTGGATTAAAAAACCATTGGCCACCGCATAGTCCATCAGCAGCAGCTTTTGGTTTTGTATGCTTTCGCTGTCGTCATCTTTATTTGCCTTGTCCACGTCCTCTTTGGATATGCGGGCGTAAGCGGATGTTAAGGAAAGAACAAAAAATTATGCGAACTTTCTCATTTTCATTTTATCAAGGACAAACTCTGAAATTGTATACCCGAAAGGATTAATCTCATGAGAGCCATCCGCAGCAATCAAGTTATACCAACTTGCAATTTTAACAATACTTAGCGCGCGAGTGCGTGCCGTAGCGTAAGCGCAATGTGCTCGTGCGGTTAGTATTGTTTTGATTGCAAGTTGGTATTAATCACCTTTCCTTTCTTCACTAATTTCTATTGCTGTGAACTTTAATGAATCCCCAAATGCAAGCTGCACTTCAATGCGCTCATTGTCATATACAATTATGCGGTCAACAAGCGACATCACCTCGGCTGTTACTTCGGTGGCAGCCAGTACCCTATGCAAAACAGAATCATTAGCTATGTTTGACTGGGCGGTGCTGGTAGCTTCGATTTCTGCAAGTCTTTGATTTAACTCGGCAATACGGTTTTGAGCCGCCTCCAAATCTGTGCTGTTTTTTGCCTTTGCAGTAACATAGGCATCTTTATCAACTTTACCCTCGGCAAACTCTTCATAGAGTGACATACTACGTTGTTCCAGCAGGGTAACATTTGCAGTCAACTTTTTGAACTCAGATGAAATATACTCTTTTTCATACTTCGCAGGTGAGCCATAGATTTGCGTATACCCTTGACTTTGATTGTCATAGAGTTTTTTGTATTGCTGTAAAGCTTGATGTTTCGGATGCTCATGTAAATCAAGAATACTTTGCGCTTCGAGTTTTACAGCAGCCAGCAATATCACACTCAAGTCATTGACATAAACATTGCCGTCATAACACCCCAACCCTGTATTCATCTTGATACTAGGACATAGATGATATGCGTTTATGGTCTTATAATGCGCCATGACTCTTTTGCAATGTCCGCAGATTACCTTGCCTATAAATGGTGAGCGGTTTGCGGATATACTTTGTGGTGCATTATTACTGATAACTTTATTACTGATACTGTTATTATTGCTGCCGCCTCTATTGATAGTACGTAGATTACTTTGACCCTTGGCAAATTGCTCTGCTGATATAATAGCCTTATGAGCATTAGGAACTTTCACCCATTCATGCTCTTCCAATCGTTTTCTTTTCTTGCTGCCCGGAGAAATTACTTTGTATTTATGCGATACTAAAGTCCCTGTGTAGCGCTCATCCTTCAACATACGAAGAATCTGGCCATAATTCCAAAACGCTTTATCTCCGGCAGTCCTCATGCCTTTTGTGTTATGACCGTTCTTAATGCGATGGGTAAGCGG
>Ga0131853_10014962_pt1 | contig 14202 bp, 8 predicted proteins | sample TergutLab28metaG_FD_92764 | JGI IMG/M metagenome (GOLD analysis project Ga0131853, IMG submission 92764) | Labiotermes labralis P1 segment gut microbial communities from Petit-Saut dam, French Guiana - Lab288 P1 (version 2) (version 2) | ecosystem: Host-associated > Arthropoda: Insects >... | reverse complement strand
TATGCACATTCCGTGAATTATTTATGCCGTCCCAGGTAAAAGATGCCTCATCTGTGAATAAAATGACGCTTAACAGTTTGGGATGTGCTGTTATCCAGCAGCACAAATCCATATGTTGAGCATGGTCACCTGGTTCCAGATGCTGTACCTTTGATCATGGTAAGGATATAAATCTTCCTCATGTAAAGTTCGCCACACCTGCATACGTGATACGCCAATGACAGGCCATTCTATGAGTGGACAGACGTGATCTTCTCTGAACCATCTCAAGAATGTTCTCTCGTGTGTTAATCCTTCGTACCACCTCCCTTTCAGACCGCACAGCAATACTGGGAAGACAGCCAGTATCACGCAATGTCTGGTTAATACGAGTAAAAACACCTCTAGATGGAATCCTTCAGTCGGGAAAACGCCTTTGATATTCTTCAACAGCAGCACGTGCATTGCCGTTGCAAAATCCATACACAAAATGCATGTCACAATATTCCAAGTGGGAAAACACAAAAGGCATATTTGCAAGTCCGTACAAACAACTAGCCATCACACAGGCGCAATTAACACTGCATTCCAATCTCAAGGACATAAGCACTGTCACACAATGTGCAGCTGTGCAGGTTACAGTATTTGGAACCACAAGAAGCCCCCACTTTTCTCTGGCCATTATCTCCATAACTGTTCAACTTTGGATATAGATGTTTTGGGCTATATCGGTATACTTTAACATAAGGAACACTCTCCCGAAGTCTGGCACATTCCTCCTGGGACACCCTGTATATAATATAGGGCCAGGATAGCTCAGTCAGTATAGCGAATCGCTATAGGCTGGATGGTCTGGTAATTGAATCCTGGTGGGGGCAAGATTTTCTGCACCCATCCAGACCAGCCCTGGGGCCCATCCAGCCTTCTATAAAATGGGTACTGGGTTCTTCCCAGGAGTAAAGCAGCCGGGGCATGGCATTGACCAACCATGCCCATCTAGCACCAAGGTTCAGGGAAGAGTAAAGCTATACCTCTACTCCTCCTCTGGGCCTTCTGCCTGTTCTAGGGTGAACTGTACCTTTATAAATGATATAATGATTGCCAAAGAGAATTTTTATGCAGCATTTTGATTAGGTTTGGTGTATGCATAAAAACTAGTCTGTTTTTACACACACACAAAAAACAGTCTACTTTTTACAAACACACCTATCTTAAACAAAATGTTGCATAAGAATTCTCTCTAGCAATTGTTCTTATTAATGCAAATGCACTAAATGAGAAAAGACAGACATACCACAGTACGGGCAAGTCCCATCCTACACAACTTCTTTTCGCGTGGTTTTGCTGTAACATGCCTTGAAAATATACACCACTTTTCAAATTTATGCTGTAATTTTCAGTTTAACATGATTTTCCATAGACAACCTGTGATGGCACTTATCTTCTGTCATAGGCTAGCAGAAAGTGATGTAACTGTCACGCCATCAGTCACATGTACAGACTGATTATGTTGGTGACATAATCACATGGCTCATTTAGTTTCCTGTTCCACAATGTTGGCTTTGTACACCAACATGGTGAGAAACGTAATTCTATGTGAGCTACTGCAATCCAAGTGAAAAATCAGCAAAAGACAATCAGTACTGAAGAGAAATTAGATGTAATAAGCCAACTTAAAAAAGGTGAATGAATTGTTGGCACATGCCAAAATGTTAAGCTCATTCATAGTAAAGTACATACAATTTGCAGTAACACTAACAGAATTAAATAAAGTGTTAAGCGTTTAGATAACATTAAATGGCAACAATCTGAAACAGGGAACGTTTGGGTAGCAAGACAACCATTGTACTAACAGAATGAACTGCAACAAAACCTATGGATGTGTCTCTTACATTTTTACTGCATTAAATATAAACAAAGATATTGTACGGAAATGTATGTATACTGCATAGTATATATACAGGGTTATTCAAAATGATTGTCGGGGTTTTAACAACTTGTCATACACAATACACTTGAGATAGGAGTATATGTGTTTTTATATTTAATAGAACGACACTCCAAGTTTTTGTTACATACTTTACAGGTGCTCTACATGTGCATCCTTTGTGATTCTACAAACATCAACACGATAATCAAGTTCGTTCCAAACTGTTTCTGGCATGTCAGCGGTGATGGTTTCAATGGCAGTTCCGATTCATACCTTCAGTTCCGGGATACTTGCAGGAAGAGGAGGAACATAAACCTGATCCTTGACGTAACCCCATATAAAGAAATCACATGGGGTTGCGTCTGGAGAACAAGGTGGCAAGTTGTTAAAACCCCGACAATTATTTTGAATAACCCTGTACTGTATATACAGTACATATATGGGGGAGACGAGAAGCATATACAGGGTTTTGGTAGTGAAACCTGAGGGAAAGAGACCACTTGGGAGGACGTGGTGTAGAGGGGATGATATTAAGATGGATCTTCAGGAAGTGGGATGGGGGGGTACGGACTGTATCGAGCTGGCTCAAGATAGGGACAGGTGGCGGACACTGTGAATACAGTAATGAACCTTCCGGTTCCATGAAATGCAGGGAATTTCTTGACTAGCTGCAAACTGGTTAGCTTCTCATGAAGGACTCTGCTCCATGGAGTAAGTATAAACAGTACAATACTTGACAGGTCTGTACGTCCACAAGTGGTATAGTCATACACTACATAGGATAAGGTCAATCCCCTAACCCCCAGGAAATACATAGTTTTAAATGGGAATTTTGTGTTTAATTTGCACAATTTCTATTTGTGTGACTCTTTCAGGAACATAGCCCTGGCATAAAATGAGACTTGTGAGTACGACAAGAGTTTGTCACTGAAAAAGTTTGTTTGTAGACAAAATCAGAGTGTTACATACCTATGATCTTGTGACAGCTTGCAAACAAGATAGCTGACAGAATCAGATCCAGGTGACAGTCTCTGATCCAGGATAAAAGTAGCACCTGCAAAGCATATACTAAATTTTGTGCAATGCCTACTGTGCAAAATTAAATCATCACTCAAGTTCTTTTTTTAATTTCTTTAACAAAGCTACATCTTATACAACTTGAAACCTTCATGGCAACTAAATTTAATAACACACTTTTGGGCAAGCAGCACTAGCCCAATAAACTTTTAATGAACAATGAATCACCTTCAGACATTATACCATGTTGAATCAGAAACGTGTGAGGATAATTATGAATGGTGAGGTGAAAAATATTTTGGAGACAGTAACTGCACTATATTCAAAGGTACTAACTTGACAGTTTTCACAAGTGACAAAGGAAAATCACAGAGAACAAAAGTGAGGACTGTTAATCACAAAGCTGACATCAAAACTGGCATCTTCCTGAATACAAACATGGAGAACAAGTCCCACCAAAATATACAGTACTAAAATGTTACCCGTGATGGGGAGACAAAGATCTGCAAACAGTTATTTTCAACATGCTATCATACAATACAAATAAATGACATTAAATATTTTATCAGTAAAAGTAACTTGATAAAAACAAATTTTATTTACCACTGGTCAGTGTTTTGAGCTGTCGATCAAAGAAATCACTTTCCTTATTTGTAACCAAAGCACATTTGTTGCAGACACGAACAGGATCTACAAAACACATTCGGGGAAGCCCCATCTTAGTATCACAACAGGACCCACAGTATATTTGTCCACAACGGCGACAATGGTGCTGCAAAAATACAAACAGACATAAAATCCATTCCCCATTGTTAGAAGTAAACATAACTTAACCCACGCCAGTAGTATCACTGGTACACATACAAGTGGCATGAAATGATATCTAATGGCACATTCATATGTACTGAAGTGACTCTAGTCAGTAACAAAAATGCAAATAAAATGTCAAGTCAATGAGAATTTTTAAACTTTATACTACACATATTCATTGCATTTGATATATATATTTGTCATATATAAATTCAAACTTACTGCATTTATTGACAAACAATATATATGTTGTACTGTTTTATAGTATATATTCCCTACTTGATTCAGCTTAAATAAGCCACCTTCAGGGGGGCTACAGGAAAAACAACATACACACTAACATAAAGGCACATCAACCTCAAATATATAGTGCAACCATGTATAAAATTTGGGAGCCATGTCAATAAATTTATATAATTAAAACACATAAATAAAACTAGAGCTTAATGTTTCCATGCATTATGCTAAAATTAAGTTTTTAAGTTACAGATTTGGGCACAAATTCACCTGAAAACAAAATACAATATCTGAGATGCTCTATATAATAACGCAAAACTGCAATATATCTTCACAGACATATTAACTCAGGTAATCAGTCTTTTACAAAATCATATTTTCAGTACTGATACAACAATATTGTGACCACATATACCCATCCTTGCATCTGACATTTAATTAATGTTATAAAGGTAAAACAATCCCCTTATAGGCCTATGAGAGGACCATAGCATTACATGAGGTTGAAGCTCCCAGATTTCTAGATAATCCCCTGAATCTGCCATGGAATTCGGGTTCTCAAAACCAGTAACGCAATGTATTCTAATTCAACCGATGCAACTGGCCAGTGTCTTAAACGTTTATACCACAATAAGTTTAATGACAAAGTTGTTAATTTCTTACCCTTCTTGTTAAAAAGTCAAATTTCGCCCTACACTCTGTGCAGCTTGCACTCTGGAATATAAACATTCGTACCATTAAAATATGTATGGTTTGCGTATCCCTTCATAATAACACGTAGTAACAGTTAATTTCATCTTTACACGCACCTCGCTATCTGGAATCCATTGTGGTTCACATAGAAGAAACGGACTTCTATATTCATCATTTGTAACTACGATTCTGAGTCCAGATTTCGATTTAATCAACTTTTTAGAACAACCACCTTCCATTTCTAAATCGCCCATGTACTGGAATCACGAAATCTGACAACGCGAGCCAATCTCAGAGAACAGAAGATACCAATATTCACAAACAACTGCCTTCATTTCGTTTAGTGAAATTCATCCATAAGACTTGAAAGTACTATGTATCAGTCATACTGTCTTTTCATTAGTATCGTCAGATGACAATTTTGTATTCAGTGCTATGCGATGCATGTAAAACGTTTTAACATAACCATGATCATGGATATGTGAGTGGAGTGGCTGATGATCTGTGAAGTTCGAACGAGTGCAGGATGTTCGTGGATCGTGTCTGCGTTGATCCGAATTTTCGTTTTTAATTATAAACGACACAGAGTTACTAGACAGCGAAATAATATCGCTTGGTAGCCGGTTACTCTTACTAGTTAGAAGAAACTGGCGTGACACGAACTGTGGGGACTAAAATAACTTGTGCGTGGTGTACTGACGACCAGGAGAAACATGGCGGCAATAGTGAAGTTAATGAATAGCTGCCATGCTATGAATTGTAGAAGAGCTGTGGTGCATCAGTTTGTAAGGAGTAATTGGAACAGGGATTGGAAACCGGGCCCTTATCCCAAGACTCCTGAAGAGAGAGCTGCAGCCGCAAAGAAGTATAACTTATCTCCTGAAGAATATGAGCCATATCCAGATGATGGCACGGGACATGGAGATTACCCCAAGCTGCCAGATATCTCGGTCGAATCGAGGGACCCATATTATCCATGGGATTTTCCAGAGCACAAACGAAATTTCGGAGAACCAATGCATGTTAACGTGGATATGTATGGCGAGGATCGCTTTGATGTAAGCTTAAAACCGAGATACTCGCTAACTCGCCAAGTTCTCTCGTTCCTTGGTGTCATAACTGCTTGTGCTGTGGTATATTATTGGTTTGAAGACAAGAAAATGTTTCGACCAGTATTGCCAAAACAGTATGCATACCAAGGACAAACTCATTACACTTTTGAGCCTGCTAGCTAATTATACTGTATTGTTTGTATATAATGTAGATATATGTGTTTAAAGAGTTGACATAAGTAGATTCAGTAATGCTCCAGAAAGAATATGTAAACTTCTTAATGATTATGATAAAAGTGACTTCCTTAAGAATATGAATGTCAGTTTCTACATGCATTGCTAACTATCTGGTTGGGAAAATGAAGGTATTCTGTGAGATTTCAGTTCATCTGTTAATGAACTACCAGATGAATGAAATGGAATATGCTTGAGTAAAGAAAGACACAATATGTTTCATGTCAGTGGCTTTAAGTTTCTTCTTAACAAAAGCTGCCTTTCATTGTACACCATAAATAAATACTTTAATGGGAACTTTATTTAACATTATTTCTTTATTGGATTCTGGAAGCCATTAACCTTGTGACTTTGCAATGTACAGTGCATATCAGAGATATCACCCTGTTTTGAATAATTTTGCAGACATGTTATTGATTTGGAGACATAATTGTAAGTATTTCAAATTTATATACACAATCCGATGCTCATAATTGTAAATGTTTAAAGAGCATTTTAATTAAGACTGTGGTCCACTTTTCACTTTCATTTGCACAGAGTACTTCTCCACAAAATAAAGTGAAAGGTGGACTCCTAGCTAACATGAAAGTTATATTCAGTTTGTTTACTTTTATTCCATATTTTCTAGCAGCTACATAAGAGAATAATAAATACAGCTGTCCAGCACATACCCAGTTTTACGATTAGTATAAATACATACTTACATGTGACTTGTGAACATAAGAAAATAGTTAATAGCTATAACTCTCTAGCACACACCCAGTTCCAAATTTATTTGATATTGCTTCCCTCGAAGCCTCCCTATTACAAAGATCTTCTCTTCAATTTGAAATACTCAGAAAACAATTTTAATAATATAAATTCCCTTTTTACCTTCAGTTGGTTTCGGCCTTCATGATGTGTATAACATCGTATAGTTGAGATCTCAGCTGTGTTAAAAGACATACATACAATGTGTTGTAGGTAAAATATTCATTCCTTAAATATTTTATAATGTCTGATGATGGTTTTCTATTAAGGCCAAAACATGTCCATTGTACCATACAACATATTACACAGTTGTGATTGACTGCCCTCCATTCCATTGTTATTTATTCATCACAGTGGGATGCCACACGTAGAGAATCTTAATATCTGCTACCATCAGAATGTTTGATATTTTTATTGTGCGTATATATATATATGTATGTAGCATACAAAGCCATTTTATTGTGCACTATAAAATGCTGACAGTTGTGTTTCATGTTTTCTCCTCTCACTGGCATCATCTGTTATGGAATTTGATTAAGTTGAATGTCACATTATATATTTATGCAAACAGTTTTAAGCCTATAAATATTTAGTCCCTGCGTGATACAACAAAAACTTCATAATACCATTTTTCCCAAGATTTTGATGTCACATTATGAGGTAATTTTGAAAGCAAACTTGACTACGTCATATAACCACATCCAGTTTATTGAAGGTAGGTAGTCTCTGTTTCCCCCATAAGGAACATCAGTGCATGCTGAGTAGATATTAGTGACAAAATTATGCTTAATCTGCAGTTGAAAATATGTGTGTGTTTGGAGGTACATACTCTTGAGAAAAACCTTTTTTCACTATTTGGAATTGACAGCTGACCATACATTGTGTAGGTGGTCAGCCTTACTGTAGTAGTAATTGAGAAGCAGGAAACAGGTTGCAGTTGCTGTTGTGACTTGTAAACAAGCTGAATCTGAAAGTCAGAAAGAGCATGGGATTTGTATCTTCATTGTTTTCATTTTCTGTGCAGGAATTGATGGGTCATTTTAACGTGTCTCTTTGTAACGTGGATTCCTCTAAATTGCAAGTAATTACAAGCAGTCCCCAACTTTTGTACACAGTTCATACCTCAATATGTATGAAAGTCAAGCAATAGACTATATATATATATATGTTATAATGGGTATTCCATTCCCATTGCTTAAAGAGTACATTAAAATCCCTATTTATGGGCAAAAACAAAACAGTTGTAGCAACAGTTACAGTACCTTCATGCATGAATTCAACCAAGGGTAGTAGTTTAATATTCCTGCCATCACACAAGCCAAATCCTCCATTATTCTGATGGCTATGTAAGGGATGGCCAATGAACTAATAAGCCATTAGTAACCTTAACATTGTTGATTAAAACATTTCCCTACAGTACAATGGCCATATTGCAAACAAATTACTGATTGCCATCATCATGTAGGTCAGCTTTCTTACATCAGAGTATGTGGCCGGCCAGGATAGCCAAAAACAAAGAACACATGGCCTCACCAAAATCAGCCAAAATGAAAACTCACCCATCCTCACCTACACCAAAGTTGTCACCTGAGTATAAAATACAAAGTACAATAAACCCTCCAGAGTTAGGCTGTGCCTCAAATTATACTTATGTACCCCTGCTAGCATTGTTTTTCATGGCCTGACAGCCCTGGTAGGCCTAGGCCTCCTCATTTTCAAGGCTTTGTGCACACACTTGGGCATGGAATACATGGGGTTACTCTACATGCTAGTCACCAGCGAGTTCACTATCAGCTTTAAACTCACTTATTGTAATTGATACAGCCAGTAAGTGCCTTGTGGTAAAACACTAAAATTCTTTAGTTCATTTCTCAGATGTCAAATGAACTAAAGCACTACTAGCTGACTGTTCAGCCTTTTAAATCCTACATGTAATAGGCATGGCTAGTTGACTCGGTACTAGCTGACAACTGAAGTCGCTGGCAAGTAGCACGTAAAGTAGCCTCATAGAATCCCTGCCTTAGACACACCACATTTGGTAGGACTTCTCTGGATGAGTGATCAGCCCATAGCAGAGACCTCTTCCTGAGAACACACATCACTCACAAGAGACAGACATCTGTGCCTCCAACAGAATTCGAACCAGCAGTCTTGGTGTGTGAATAGCTGCAGAACCATGCCCTACCAAGCGGCCACTGTGATCGGCCTTCCTAGCATTTAGTAGACACAAAATACAAGTCAGGACTTAGTTTTACAGCACTGCTGTGCAATAATTCGAACTGTTTGTTCATTTGTTGTGTACAAAAGTCTGAATTCATTGTGTGAAAGATGGAATGGGGTGATAATTTATAACATATAAAAGCATGGGTTGTACAATATACAAATGTTCATAAGTAGATGACAGTCTGTATTCACATGTTCTGAAGCCTGCTGTCATTGGAAATCTTTAAATTCATAACTACTGCGACAAATATAGGAATTCATAATTCTCTGGCAGTGGTGGATTAGTTATAGGAATATTACATTGGACACTGTCCATTGCCTTAGGTATACTTGCCATACAAAATGTTCCACTTGTCATCAGGTAAAAATAATATAAAACCTAATTCTGTTGCATTCATTAGGTCAAGACTGGGGACAGGATTGTATTGATTTGATTGACCCCAAAAAAAATAGGTTCTGTATTAGTTGTACCTGATAGACAAAATACAGCCACTGTACAAAACTTTGTGTACAGCAAGTATACCTCAAGCAGTGAATGTTAATTGTAATTTTCGTATAAAGCAGCAAAAATCCTATTGCTAGACCCTTCCTCATCCGGTTCACATCATCCACTACTTATACTGTACAGTGTAGTTGTGATTTATTTAATCACACTGTCAGTAGTTCAGACTTTGCAGTCAAGTGTTGGATAGTAGATGAATAATGAAATGTTAATGTGGAAAGGAATGGTTGTGGCCCAGTTTGAAATATTAGCTCTTGTCAGGAGGAATTGAGGAAAACCATGTAAAACTTCAGCATTAGCCAGTGGCTGAGACCAGACTTGGATTTGGGACTTTCTGAATACAACATAGCAATGCTACTCAGTTGTGATTTGGTCCCATTGAATTCTTGGGTGATGACTTTAGGCAAACCTGGCACTCTATGCTTACACTACATGTTGACTGTGGTTAGTGCATAGCACAAAGGGTTAATATAGAATCTTTGTGGATATAGCACAAGCACAGCTACAAGGAAGAGACAGGATAGTAATGATTTACTGAAAGGCTTCCAAAATTACTTTTATTTTCACAATAAAATACTCAAAATTCACCTTTACAATCTCACTTGTCATATGTATGCTTGTAATGAAGGTGTTACTATGTAATATGCTTTGGGATTTTACACTTCTGCTGGCCCATCATTTGTATCTGCTGCCATTGCTTCTCTGTTTTCATAAGTCCAGAAACCATTCAGATCTATAAGGATGCTTATCATGGTATCTCCTTGGCCACTGAAAAAAAATTAATATAAAATCCCACTGTAAAATCTGTCTTTAAATTCAAGAAACATTTACACCATGAGCCATAATGTGACAACATAATGCAGGGAAACCTGCCACATTGCAAATGATACACAACACAGAGCAGATTTGTTCAGATGACATTGCTTGTTACTAAGCCATGTTATATCCCAGAAGAAAAGCTGGTCTTGTAGGTGGATGGTCAAATGGATAAAGCTGCTGTGTCAGAGAAATACACACTCTAGGATAAGTATCAACACAGAAAAACCAGCTGGTTCTGGGGTGAGTTCTTATTGGCAAGAGAGTCTGCAGTCTTGATGATGAATTGAATTTTTATAGTGTCCTAATGGTTTACGGGACATTAAGTCCTTGGCTTACAAATTCTTTTACATTTAAAGAACCTTTTGTAAATCAAGGGCTCATTTGAAACAGCTTTTCCCAATAAGAACTAATCCCTCTTTCAAACAATCCTTCCTTACGTGTGTCCTCAATATTCAGTACCCAAATGAATTCTGTGACAGAATAGACCATAAGCTTCATTCAAGAAGACAGCTGGAGGAAGGAGAAAGAAGAGGATTAAATAATCAAGATTAATGTTTTCTAAACTCACCAACTGACTAAATCCTGCAGAGTAATTCTGTATGGATCTGCTGGCCTAACCATGTCAAATATTTCATCTTTAACATCTTCAAATGGAACTGGTTCTTGTCCATGAAAAGTCATTTGCTCTTGAATTGCCTGTACAAGTTACAACAAATAATGTTTAATGCTGTAAAATTACTGATCTAGATGCACTCATTCTGAAATATTCTCACCAAGCAACTCTGTACTTAATAGGTGGGGGAGGAGGAGGTGTTACTTGAAATTTTCATGTCATAAGCAGTGTCTTGAAATTTGAATGGGAAGTTTATTTATTTCTATTAACCTCATATATTCTAGAATCTGAACTAGGAGACACTTTGTTTTTAAACCTTTAATGGATAAAATGGACAATGCTGTCCTGCTGTGGGCATTTAGATTGAAAAGTGCTCTGGCTGAAGCAAGAACATGGGATTTTAAAAGGCTATACACTTAAGGTTAATATACAATTTGTTTCTTGCATAAATGGAAAAATGCCACAAATCACAGGTTATACAGCACACATGAACTACTGCGTCTCAGTTATTTTCAAAGCTTTTCTTCTATTTCATAAACCAACATCACACTTTCTATCAGCATCACAATTTCCATTTTTTAGGCATGTTTGCAAAATTGCAAAAACACTTCATCATGTCTGTCCATCTGTCTGACCACATGGAACAACTCAGCTCCCACTGGATGAATTTCCATTAAATTTGATATTGAGTGTTTTTAAAAAATTTGTCCATAAAAGTCACATTTAATTAAAATCTGACAACCAATGAGAACTTTACATAATACCAACATACACTTTTGATCATATCTTGCACAGTTCTTCTTAGAATGAGAAGTGTTTCAGACAAAAGTTGTAGATAAAATCAAAACACACCTCCTATGTTCAGTAACCTTTTCTTTTTTGAAAATCATGTCATGTATGAGATAATGTTAAAAAATACAGCAGAGCCAAAGAGACGACAGATGACATGGTGCATGCGCATTTCATGCCAGACACCTAAGATTACGAACACACACACACACACACACACATGCTTGGATATGTAATAATTATTGCTTTTCTACTGTAACAATGGTTGCACAAATGCACCGCAATGTTACGTTATATATACATTGCCTGTCTTCTTTCTTCTCGAATTTTTTTCAGCTTTTGGCTACCCATGAAAGATGGCAAATGCATGCCTTTTAGTATTCATGTTATACAGAACATATGGGCATGAAACAGATGAACACTTTCTCATACACAGCAGACTGTGTCCATGTAATGGATACACAGCATGGAAGAGAAGTTGTGACAGCAGAACATTGTACCCAGAATGAGTGGTGCTGCAACCATTTAACAAATACATCATGTACCATGTACCTCATCACAGATAAGCTGTACACTCCAAATTTGTTCATAATTCTTTCATAAAATATAAGGTACTCAAGAAAATACGGAGATTTTCCAATGTGATGTCCCTAGAGGGAAGTAAGCCATGGTACACTGACTATATTGCAGGTGAGACCACATAACACTGAGAACCTTTCCAGTGTGGCAAGTCAGTAACCAAAATAATATACTACAAAAACTGATTAACATATCTTTATAAATATAGGATGCAAGACAGCAAATGGTTCATTTCAGTGGTACACAACTTTGGATTTTGCCCATATCTGCAAAAAATCCCAATGCCGGCCATTTCATTTGTGGCAACAGTGAACTTGTAACAAACCAACGCTTTTTAACATCTAGCATTTTCTATGGCTTTTATATGACTAAATGTATGTATGGCATTTGATACAGTGAAGTTACCACTAGTGTTGCTCACCCTGAAGAAGTAGTTAAGGCAGAATGTGTCCAAATAACCTTTATTGTTGATGTCAAGAATTCGGAATAGATACTGTAAAGACTGTGGCTCATGACGATTCTCCATGGCCAGCACGAAGTCCAGGTATGTTTTGTAGTCCATTTCACCATCGTAAGTTAGACACTCTTGAAAAACGCGGTCCATAAATACTTTCGTCAAAGTCCCTGTCCCGTATCTACAGTGAGATGGAAACATTAAAGTAATGTAGGTAAAGTGTGAAAAGAGAAAACTTAACAAACGAAAGAGTTTAGAAAAAATAATTTCTGGTCATAATTTATCAGCTTCCTTTGTCAAATACACTCCATCTTGCATTCCCTAGTCTGCAAGTTATCCATGTGTCCATGTGCTACTTTTACAAACACAGACATAAGTACAAAAGGCTGTCAGGTTTTCTTGCTTCTATAACACAATGCAAGGACTGCGAAAGGGAAAAAGAGATATGATATAATGGTAAACGTATAGTGGAAGTGAGGGAAAGGGGATGCCATAGGCCAGGGCTGGCCAACTTCAACCCATATGAGGGTCACATAATTCATTAAGGACTCGCCTGTGAGCAGTATATACAGAGTGTCCCAGGAAGAATGTGCCAGACTTCGGGAGAGTGTTCCTTATGTTAAAGTATACTGATATAACCCAAAACACCTATATCCAAAGTTGAACGGTTATGGAGATAATGGCCAGAGAAGTCTGAAACTTTGACAGCTGTTACACACTTACTGATTACCAAATGCATATTAAAACTGGCAGGAATATGTGGTTTCTGTAATATTAATATCTTTACTTAACATGTAATTAACGTATGAGTGACATAAAGCCATTAAATTGAACTACATAAACACTCGCATTAACGCCGTAGTCGTCCTTAGGGTTCCAAGCATTTTACATGGCACATGAATATCCAGCAGTATGGAAGTACTGATTTAACTTTGCTGACTGCGCATTTTGGTAAAAGCCTACTACATAACTGTACTAAAATACAGTACCTGCTTTACAGTAACTGTTCAAAGTGTCCTCCTCCAGTTGCTAAGCAGTTTTTGGCACGCATGAGCAAGGACTGAGTAGCATAAGCAACGTTGTCTGGATGGTTGTGTATGTGTTCAGCCATTGCAAAAATACGATCGTGCAGTGCTGCTCTTGACTCAACCTTAGTTTCGTACACTAACATCTTCATGTGGCCCCAGAGGTAATAATCAAGAGGTGTAAGATCTGGCGACCTCGGTGCCCATGCAACGGGCCCACCAAGACCTAACCAGTGGTTAGGGAAGGATTCATTTAAGTACTCCCTCACATACCGAGTGTAATGTGGGGGAGCCCCATCATGTTGGAAGTACATTTGGCTCCTTACCATTAACGGTATGTCTTCCAACAAACCTGGTAACTCATTCCTCTGGGAGGCTTCATACGTGTTTCCCGTTAAATTGTTGTGAAACACAAAAGGTCCGATCAACCTGTTACCAAGCACACCACACCATACATTCACAGAAAATCTCCTTTGGAAGTTGGTTACATGTGTCT
>Ga0131853_10014960_pt1 | contig 14204 bp, 4 predicted proteins | sample TergutLab28metaG_FD_92764 | JGI IMG/M metagenome (GOLD analysis project Ga0131853, IMG submission 92764) | Labiotermes labralis P1 segment gut microbial communities from Petit-Saut dam, French Guiana - Lab288 P1 (version 2) (version 2) | ecosystem: Host-associated > Arthropoda: Insects >... | reverse complement strand
TTATTTAGTTTTTTTTTTCTTAAAGGGTGGTTACCCCTGTGTGTTGTTAAAAAAAATTTTTTTCACATTTTTTTTAAAATTTTAAAAAAAATGATTTTGAATTTGCAGGCCCCCCCCCCCCCCAAATAACATTCTAAATACTGGAAGCTTTATGCAGAGATGTACAGAATGTACGGTATAGGAAATAAGTTACTTTGATGTTTTTAGAGCAATTGGCATTGTCGCTGAACAAAAACCAAAAATAAAACTTTTTTGTTTCTGCATTAGTTCCCTCTTTCCCACCGTGTACCTAGTATGGGATACCAACAGTTGTTCCGAAATTTTCTTCGTACCCTTACCAATATGCTAGGTAAAGCAGTCCCGTTACAGGCCTGGAGTGGCCCAGAGGGTATCAGGATGTTAAGGTTCCCAGATTTCATAGCAGCGGCACAGGATGGTGGTAAGGTTGTCAACCTTACGTACCGGCCGCCTTTACTCCCAGGAAATGCTCCTGGTACTCATTTCTGCTAGAGGCTGAGTCGACCCCAGGGCCATAGTGCGATCGGAAGGATTTTATGTCAAGGAAAAATTCCAATGACACCAGCTGGGATCGAACCAACGACCTTCCGATTTGTAGCACAGCACCTTAACCAATGTGCCACCACGGGCCCCACCAATATGTTAGGCAGTTAATTAATGTGCAGGTATTAGAGTAGAAGTTTCGGACGCGATTCTTTCGTTATTATTATTACTACTACTACTACTACTATTACTACTACTACTAACTGCATTTCAGTTGTCACTCGGTGGCTGTAGTCCTTGCACTAGTACAGACAAAACAAATAAGAATAAATGAACATAAAATAAAAATACATAAAACACAGTACAAACAATACAAATCGAATCTTCATTACCGATCTTCTTTATTACATGCAAAGTAAAGATGTCCTTGCCCACTCCATAAGGGCATATAGGGGAGCTAGCGGTATACTGTAACATCGGCGCTAGACGCTGTTCAGTAGTGAACTTCACACTCCAGCTGCATTGCCCCAGAGGAATATATCCTTATACCCATTGAATTGGAGGCTTCGTGGGTCTCAAAGCCGGCCTGGACGCTTATTAAAAACAGAAATTCGATCCCCAGACCGTGATAAATCGCTATACCGACTGCGGTATCCCGGTTTCGGTTTGTTATTTGAGCTGCTTAATTTGAGTGCTAATCACTCTTTGAAGTTTTAGCTACATCTTTTGCCACTGACAAAGGAAACAACCATACTTGCGGCTAAGACGGACAAATGTCTGTACTACCATAGGCTTAAGCTGGTTGCTGTGAACGCGGGAGGGAGGAATGTTCCTCCAACAATTTTTCTAGAAAAGACTTTTTTTTGGCTACTGCATTAAACAGGGGCAAATAAAAAATAGAAGTATTTTCTAAACGATTATTTTCATGGTGCAAAACGCAAAAGAAAAACCTGCTTTTGTCTGCTTCGTAGATTAAAGTACCTAATATCCATGGTCGATTTTGTCTACCGAATGCTATTGGCAAAGCTAAGCGAATGTGCATTACGTCGCAAAGGCAGCAGGTAACTGCGCCGAGGACGTTTCTATCGCATGGTAGGCCTATACCCGACACTGTCATCGTAAGCTGCTGAGCGTGCTAGTCTCGCGTTATCGTTGGGAGGAGAAACCTCAACACAGCCAGGCCCTTCAAGCACTGAACATTAACTCCATCCCCTCTTCTTCCCCTTCCTGCACGAAAAGCGTCATGCCGAAAGGAAAAATTCTCTGTTGTTTGTGTTGAACAGGCAGTTGACGTCCACAAGAGGTCGCAGCAACTGATTTGTTACCGGGAACGTGTGCTGCGTCAGCTGGTTGCGCTAATACATCACTGAATGTCGTGTAACTCGCTTGGATGTTTCCATATGTGGCGGTGAAGTTTGTGGTTGATTAGGGGAACACAGTGATTGCGATTAAACTCTGTTGCTCCGAACTTACGGCGCGGAAATTCGTGAACGAAACGTAAGTTATTGCTTAGCCTATCCAGAACTTCTTTTCTGTTATTTTTTTCATCTTCAAGCCTTCATTTTCGAACTTTTTTTTTTTGAGGAGCCCTTTTGTCCTTTAAATCATTGGCATATTGCCAGATCAATAAAACACGTAGGATGTATTAAGAACAAAATGGGGTGTAATAGGTTTGTGTTAATCCAAAAGAAAGGAAATTCTAGTCGAACTGAATTCGTTCGTTTGAAGTGACATTTATTCAGTCTCGTATGGTCAACGACCTGTAATTTTAATAATCTCTTGGGGGTTTTTAAGCCATTAGTCTACAGGGTGTTTTGTAAGTTAAGTTTAATAGCAGCAATGTCAGCCTTCTATTCTTTTCATTGACATAACAGTACTGATTGAAATATCCAATTAAATTACATTAAATTTCACGCTGATCCCTTGTGAACCACACTCAGGTTCCTGAGTCTTGCGGAGCACAGTTTGAGAACTACTGTTCGACCTTATTACTCATTTGTTAGCCTTCTGGCTTTCAAGAATTAGAGACTCTGGTCTGTTTATATTAACACTTAATTCTGAAAAAAAAAATAACTTTTTATACATTTGCTCCGAAAAGTACTCATTGGACGTATGATCGACCAGTCGGAAGATCTATACAGACACTCCCAGACTTGACGCAATTTGAAACTAGCAATTTTAGACAGGAAATTTTTAAAACTAAAAAGAATTTATAAACAACATTTTTGGTAGGCATGCCGAAATTTTCTTTGCGGGAAAGAAAACGAAATAAGTCGAAGGTGGTGGAAGAATACTGCTGAGCGATAACATAGACGACAGTGCGGTCATGCTGCGGTCGATCGAGTTTCATTGTCTTGGAGTTCAGATTTCAACTGGACTCCCTTGTATTTGCATGTGTAATTTATCATACATTTCGTTCATAAAATCAACTGCGACTTGAACGAATATCGGTTGGCGCTGGACTTTCCGGAAGGTAACTCTTGCCTGAGTCAGGCAGGATTTGCGCTTGGAAGAGACAACAAATACACAAAAAACGTTTATACAAAATCATGCTCCTAGTCAGTTTTGAGTTTCAATAAGAGCAGAGGCCATAATGTGACTCAAATTACTTAAACAATTAATTGATTCAAAATTAATATTAGTGTAGCTGTACAGACTACGTATGTTGGACACTTCGGACTTCTGTTGGCTCGAAATTTGTAAAGACAAGGTTGAATTGGAATGAATAGGTGGAAAAATAAAGATATGATTTATGACGCGCAAAGTAATGTTAAACAACTGTAGGGAACCTGGGAAATGTAGATTATGACGACCATGCTGCTGAGTATCATTTTATAGTCTGTGTTGATTACTTTAATATCTTGGTAGAAGGTAAAGCAGTCCCATTACAGGCCTGGACAGGCCCAGAGGGTTCCAGGAAGTTAAGGTCCCCAGATTTCGTGACAACGGCACAGGATGGTGGTAGGTTGTCAGCCGTACGCACCGGCCGCCTTTACCCCCAGGAAATACTCCTGGTATTCATTTATGTTAGAGGCTGGGTCGACCCCAGGGCCATAGTGCGATCGGCAGGATTTTATGTCAATGAAGGATCCACTGACACCAGCTGGGATCGAGCCAGCGACCTTTCGATTTGTAGCACAGCGCCTTAGCCACTGTGCTACCGCGGTCCCCGTAATATCGTGGACGACAGCGTAATTGCCATGAAACAAAAAACAGAAACGTATTAGCTGGTGGAAAACATGTTCATCTCAAACAGGTTATCCCAACGTTAGCAATCTGCGGATGTCAGCGTGAGCGACCCTTCCTGACCGCTCGCTGGTCATCACTTATCAGATCATTGCCTTTCATCGGCATTTAAGTAAGGCGCTTACTTAGTCACGTATTTTATTTGTCCATAGTATAATACAGGGCTGGCCAACATGCGGCCGGAGGGCAGCATGAGGCCCTCGAGGAAATATTTACGGCCTTCGTTGACCTGAATATTTTCAGTAATTACGTACAATTTAACAAACATAACACAATAGATTTGTAGAACACAATATGGCCACTTTATTAGCATATAAAATGTTTATAAATCTTCACTTTTAAGGCAAGGACACCGTAAACCAACCTTTCTTTGTGTTTTATCAAGTTCAGCAAAGCCTACTACATTGTCATTCAACCGTATTTTTTGCGTACATTATTTTTTGTAAATAACGGCGTAATGGTTAATTTCCCCCTCCCCTCCACGTGTTTCGATACACACACACACACACACACACACACACACACAGTTGCGGCTGTCAGGCGAGTCCTTAACGTTATATGTGGCCTTCTTGTGGGTTAAGTTGGCCAGCGCTGGTCTGATACATTATACACGTTTTTGTCTGTTTGAAAGGAGCATTTTAGTTCATTTTTATTCCCAAAATTATTTCGTCTTATTGCTTATGAAGCAGCTATATGTCGTAACCCATCGATACGCAGTTTTACATGAAACAGCAAAAAAGGAATCGTCACATCCTTAATAGAAGAATATGTTGTAATATTAATTTATTTCAATTTAATTAGCAATTTTTCGTGAGCACAACATTTTGACACAAGGTGTGTTTGTAAGCCAGCTGGCTCTTACAACGCAGGAAACTCAATTTAACGACTGTGCGTGTTATGACAGATTGCTGTTTCGTGCGGGATGTATTTCTGCTTGCAAAACGACGTGATATGATACCACTTTAAAACACTGAAAGTCAAGGATTCGCAGTTGATGTACATATCCACAGACCACCCACAGAAAGTTTGAGTACCACAAGTGGTATGCGGAACACGGTTTGGTAAACACCGCTCTTAGGACGCACAAAAGGGAAAGCTTACCTAATAATATACGTTCGTGTCTTCTCAGTATAATGAAGAAAAAATATTATAAAGGCAGATAATAAATCCTCGAAAACCTTGGAAAGTTCAAATATTTGGGAATATGACTCGAAGGGAAATACTTTGACGGAAACTTGCAGACTTTTTGTTTAATTTTGCGCATAACTGCTGCCACACTGATTGGGGAGTTTGTCTCTCTGTCTGCAGTTATAAAACCTTTCACAAGTATTTTTATTATGACCAAAAGAAGCAAATGAGCGGAACGGACCATATATCATGCATATGAGTGTTAAGAAAAGTATATGATTAATTTGTCACTCTGCACGCCATGAATGCTTATGGAAGGGTGGAACTGTAACTCATATCGTTGTTAATTTCAGTACCGGTTACAGACGAGTGGTCAGTTTCACGCTCCGGGCGCTTTATCCCCGGGGAAAAAAGCCCTCTTTATCCTTTGACTAACACACTGGTTGGGCCCCCGATCCGGTCTGGACGCTTCAGAGAAGAGGTAAATTTCTTGCCTCTGCCGAGAATCGAACTACAATTCCTCGGTTATCAAGTCCGTAACCTCGCCACTATACCAACTACAATATCCCAGCCCCGATTTAGAATTTCCTGTAAAATATTAGGCTGAATATTGAATGCTGAATACTTAGGTATGAACGACGCAAGGAAATTGAACTGCATACGGAAAAAAGAAATATAAACGTTGAAGATACGAGGAAGACCTTTTATAATTAATTCCGAGCATAAGGCATGCTTATATAGTTATTTTTAATGGAGTATTGTATTTGGTCATCCAGCAAGTGTTTGTTGTAAGTATGCAATAGAGCAAGCACTTCCGTGGGGCTCTGAATGTCTCCTACTGTTCCATCAGATGTGTGGAAGTTACAAATATTATTGAATTTCTAAAACAGCTTTCCGTGCAATGATGAACAAAATAACGTTTTCATGTTCCTTATAAATTTTATGGCCCTGTTTATAAATGCTGGACTTGAATTGCCTTATGGTCTATAATAATGCAGGTCCTGACCCACTTCTCAGCTTCATTTCATACGATACAAAGGGCAAGGCTTGCTTGCTTGCATATGGCAAGGGCTGGGTGTTGCTGCTATAGCTAAATGCTGTTAAGTGTGTGACACGATACATGGAAAACATGTAATTGTCGTCTGCTGTCGGTGAGCATTATTTGGTGCCCAGATAAATACGAGTTCAGTTCTGTGACGTCTGCCACTAATCCTATTGAGAGCGATTATTTTGTAAGCTTGTATTTCAAGATTAATCACTGCATTATCCGCTTTGACGGAAAGTAAAGGTGCAGTACCTGTTTCATAAGAGTCCGCCTTTGGCCTCTATCCTGTGCCAGCTTATTCCATTCCATACCCTCACTTTTTTCTGGATGATTTAAATGATATCCTCCTAAATGGTCTTTCCTGCGGGTTTACTCGAATTACATTCCATGCACACTTCCTAACTTTCATGCATGATACATACAACTTCGGTCTCATTACTGTTAAAATGATCTCTCCAACAATTCCTAGTAAAGGATATAGATTTCGAAGTTCTTCAAAGTGTAACTTTCTCCAGTCTTCTTCCCCCTGTACTTGTATATTCCCTTCAGTATGCTGTTTTCAAACATCCCCAGACAATATTTTTCCATAATTAAAGTAGTATAGTTATATACAAAACAGGTAAAATTATAGATTGATGTTTATCACATGCACGAATCAAAATATTTATTGAAAGCCTTCATGTCACGAATCTCACAAAAAAGGCACAAGATCCATGTCAGACTGTATTCCAGGGACCAACTGTCGGAGCAGGTTTTGTACGTTGCTGCTCTGTTTGTTTGACATGCATTAAACTCTCTAAATCAACACGATATCACTCAGGTTTTTAAAAACTAGACATAGTAGCTTTTGTTATGCCTATTGTCAGTAGAAGTATCTATAGCATGTCCCCATACAGTAAGAGAAACAACGGAACAAACTATCTTCAACAAAACCCATATGTATCTTGCTGTAACTAAATGTTTTCTAGTTCATCAAAAAAGTTTTCTTTAGCACAAGTTGTGTATTTTGCACAGGTCTGTCGTCATAGCCTGTGTTACAACTGTAACTTTAATTAACTCTTTGCACCCTAATGCTTACTGTCTCTACCACCAACCAAAACATGAAATATTACAGGCAATGTAAGTATAATCCTAGCATTGAGGTGTGTTCGCGTAACAACTTTTGCCGCGGAAAAGCAGTAACTATTACATATTCCGAGTATGTCTGTAGAATTACATACCTAACATGAAAAGCGCATGTGCCTTGTTATATTGTCATCTGCGGCCTGTCTGATTCTCTGATATTTAGAGCGAAGAGTTATGGATAAGTGCAGTTCGGTTACTTCTGACTCTGTGGAAGTAATGTAGTGACGGGAACTTTGAATAGGCCACGCCTTTCTTCTGTCAAGTGCTTACCTGCTCAGTGTTCATGATCCTCTCGTATCATGGGCCCCACAACGCCTGCAGTTGAAACAGCGTTGTCAAATAAGGAAATAATAATATTTTTCCCCTACCATGTGCACACAATAAGTATTGCATGGTTGATTAAGTGAATGTACGTGCACAATTGAATATTAATTCAGTCGCTGACGTCCCCGGAAATGCTTCAAGGTCAACGACCTTTTCACCTACGACAGGAATCTCACTGTCAGAAGGCCAGATGTTTATTCGAAAAGAAACGTCTTCAGCAATTCGGTCGTTTCTGGGTATAGCAGTTCAGCAGGCCTATGTCCTATGTCAGATATTTTTCTCTTAAATTTGATGTATATTGGACCGTGCATCATCTTGATAAATGAAGAATAAATTCCAACTAGATGCTACTTATTACTTTATTATGCTTATGTTAGGCTCGACATGTTTCGGGCACCATTATGCCCATCATCAGGAGCTAACGACTATAGCGTTGGTTACCACGTAGGCCGTCTGGTTCTCGAGTTGCTGCTGGTTGGAAGTTAAGTGCAGGCAGAGTGGATGAGTGTCCGGACCGAAGGAAGTTAAGTGCAGGCAGGGTGGATGAGTGTCCGGACCGAAGGAAGTTAAGTGCAGGCAGGGTGGATGAGTGTCCGGACCGAAGGTTGTAACGGCTTATTTTTAACCGTATTTTTGTAACAAACTGGTTATTTTTCTGTGAACCTCTTAAAGCATTTTATAATTTCGACTCCACGCCCCGACCGTTTTACCCCCAGGAAAGAGATCCACTACCTATTTTACAGGAGAAGGGGTGGGCCAAAATTCTGGTCTGGAAGAGGGCGGAAAATTTCGCCCTCCCAGGAGCGAATCGCCATACCGATTTGGCTCTCCTGGCGCAGTTTCTTCTGGTGTTCTGCGTGTATTTGTCCTAACAGCTTGTATTCCAATCCCCAGCTTTTTCTGTCTTCCTGTATAAATGGTCTTTTGGGAATCTTCAGTTCTACTGACATGTTTGAGGAATTATTGTGAAGAATTCGCCGATCTGTTCCACTAATAACTCTGTAAATATCATGTAAACTTTATTCTTGATGCGATCAGTTTTAAAGTGTGTCTGGTTTCCTTCATACATAAGCCATATTTTATTTTTGCTGATGCTATGTAGCCAAGGTCTATTACTAATTTATTTTTTATTGCACTTTTTGTCCAAAGTTCTCGTAGTACCTAATGCCACTTGTAGTACAGTAATACTCTAATTTTATTTTTGCGTCTGTTGTGTGGCCTAAGATAGGACATCGTAAGTACGTAAACTGTGACAGATCTACCGCCTTCATTTCCTTGCGTGACATACCCGTAATGTCTGTATAGTACTGCCCTCTATTCCGGTAGGTACTGTTGCGGTATCAAAAGTCTCCTTACCATTATCACATTCATTTGCACTGCCCGTCAGTACACATATCTTGAGGGTTAGCCTGCAGAGAACGTGATGACGTACCGCACATTTCCATCATGTTTGGTTTCCTGTACCACAACGTCTCTAATATTGGACCTGTTTTAACGCTCATTTGGAAAAGGTCGGAAGGAGGGATTCAAATCAGAAGGAAATTTGACAAAGTTATTCACTGTCACTGGAGATCTAATGAATAAGTGCAATTTCTGAAACACTTGTCAAGCTTGTCTTAGGGCTCGAGTAGTGAGTAAGGAATCCAGCGGGTGTTTCCTGCCTGTCGAATCGTCTGTGCCTCTGTGCCCCTGGGAATGCAGCGGGACCCTATTGTGTTGTGCGTCATTCACCGCGGCTTTTTGGCACTGGGATCTCTACCATTATTTACACTGGCTGCTTAGAGTTAAGCAGTCATCTCCGGCAAGAATGATGTGTGTCACTTCGCAGTGCGAGTTTAAATTAGTGCCCTTTAAAGTGAACGGATAACGGATGTGATTACAGCCCTAACCCTTTAACTTGCTGTGGATGCTGCATGTACAGTATATGTACTACGTGATTTAACACTAGCATACTCTAAATTATCCAAAACTTTTATTTAACATTGCATGCGGTTCTCGAAAATAGTTTAATTATTTCCATTTAAAGCATTATCAGTCTGGTTTTTAGAGCGGGCTGCGGAGTATAAATCCAATTTTTTAATGCCCTTCACTTCCGTTCGGGCTTTGAAAGATTGAAATGAGATAGTAACAGTGAAAGAAACAGCGGATTTGTGTTGGTCGCAAGCGTGTCTTCGGCGATTCTGTAAATGCTGTCGGGCGAGTAATTTTTAAATCACTAGAAGTTGATGACTGGAAAATGAAACGAGGCTTATAACTGGGTAAGCATATGGTTTACTGCTGGAACACCTTAGCGGAACACAATCTTTCATTTTCAAAGAAACTGTTATTATTTCTCGTGCGATAATTCATGGTCTGTACACTTCGCGTATTTTAAACCCAAACAGGTTTTCTACTGTGAGGTACCAGTGTTCAGTGTTCTCCAATCATGTACCTTAACTCATACTCATTTTGCTGCCTTCAAAAGTGAAACACACAGTGCATTACTTGACCTACTTTGTGCTATAGAGAGACGGAAACAATGCTTCTTGTTTGGTATTTCTTGCCTTCCTGTCACGATATGTGTTTTTTGGCATGCGGTTGCACAACTGTGGGAATCCTGAAGCAAAGTTCGTATTTAATAGCAGTAGCGTGACACAGAAACCCAGTAGGCCTCCCATGCCATTTGTCTGGTATCTCGGGTTATGCAGGAAGTTGGTGGGACGAAAACCCCTGGAAGAGTCAATGGAAGAGGAAACAAAGGCAGAACGAATAAAAGTTACTGCAAGTCAAGTGGCTACAATAAACATAAAGATATTAGTTTTCTGACTTTTACTCTGCCATATTTATAAGAATAAGAAATTCTGGGAAGAATTGAACGTTTCTGTTATTTACAGCTTTGGTTATTTTGAGTGATATTTCAGTGGGGCAAGTAAATGTTTGATGTACTTGCCTTGTTGGTGAAAAGTTCATTTTTTTACAGGCTAACACAATTTGCGCATTCTTAAAAGGAAGAAATAAGTAAAATATTCATTTTAAAATTACCTCTTCGTGCTGTTGCTGCGAAGAAGGTTATACTCAACAAAGACTCGCCCTCTCTTAAAGTCGGTTTATCCCATTCCATCTGTTACATCCTCCACTTTCTGGAAACTCTGACTCATGTAATTGTGTTTGAGAAACTGTCATTCGCGATGAACCAGCGACTTTCCGCTCAGAAAACTACGTCTTTCTTGTAAGGAGAAAACAACCTGGAGTAGCGCTAATGGACTGACACTCTTACAGTGATGTCACAGTCTATTAGAGTTACAATGCAGCACACGGTTCTTGGCCGGTGGTATTTTTCAAAAGGTAGGCTAAGAACGAGTCACTAATGCAGCGAAAGCGTCATGATTGTTTCTAGTCCTTCTCTACGCCTCCGCAAGTACAGTTGGCCTTGGCACAATCAGGTTCCAATCATGTAACACATCCCCTCCCCCCACTTCACCACACCCAGTAGGCCCGTTCGCCAACAACACTAACTCCTCCACTGGCCAGAAACCTAGCACTGCACTATACGTGAAAGAGGAATAATAATTAACCGCTTGAAATTTGTAATGAGATTCAGTTAATTACCCACAGACAACACAATGTGCTTCCAGTAGAAGGCCAAATGGTGAAAAATGTGTTTGAGAAAATGATGGCTCTTTCTTGTAAGAGTCCTACGTAACCCTTAAATACACTGTGTGGAAACAATGCAGAATTTCTGGTTTTAAATCTGGCGGAACATGTTACTAATAACATAGCTTTAAAGAGTTAATTAAGGACAAGATTCATTAGTTTGGTTCTGTTCGTCCCATAAGGGAAAAAAATATAATATTATTTATCCGTGTGCCGATCTCAGTGGCCGTGCGGTCAAAGGCGTGGGTCTACGGCCGCTCGCTTGCTGGGATTGTGGGTTCGAATCCCGCCGGGGGCATGTCTGTCTGTGTTGAGTGTTGTGTATTGTCAGGAAGAGGTCTGTGCGAGGGACCAATCACTCATCCCGAGAAGTCCTACCGACTGTGATGCGTCGTGTGTGATCTAGAAACCTCAAGAATGAGGAGGCCATGGCCCGCGTTGGACCGCAGAGCCACAGAAAAAAAAAGTATATATTGAAGAAAGAAGGAGGACATTCCGTTGTTCATCAGATCTGTGTGTTCGCTGACAACGTACTGCAGAAAAATCGCATTTTACCTTATGATATCTGAGCATTTGGTCAGTAGAAACCATGTACATTATACATTATGACAAATGTTTAAACTTGTTTGTTCTTTTGTGGCGCTAACATACCTAACGTGAATTATGTTGTTGAGTTTCGTAATGATAAACGTAAATAAAATCATCATGGTTAAAGTAAGTAAGTAGCTGGTTACTCGAAAATATTGTTTATGTTTCATTCATAAGCCAAAAAATTGTTATGCATAGCTGCAAGGCATAAACATTAGTTACATCATTAAAGGCGTATGGAAAGTCATCAACATTGTGCGCGTTATCAAATGACCAACGGTAAATTTTTAGACGCATCTGGAGAGACAGGTTAGGGATGCTGCTGGGTAATGCGCATTCCAGATGTGGGAAACAACATTCGCGAATTACTGCCGGGAGAAAGGTCTTTTTGCGAGAGGAGGGATTGACTATGAGCAAAAATTGGCTCGCAGTTTGAAATCCAGTCACAAATTTGTGTATCTCCAGTGAGGGATAATTAGTAAATTGATAGCTGCTATTCAGGGGGATTACTGTGTGAGTTACAACAATGGGATTCAAACGCCGCCATTTGTAAGCTCACTGTCATAATTACCATTAAATACCAATGTAATCAAGCCGTCGTCAAGCTATATAGCACATCCATAGGCCTACATACTTACCTTCGTGCATACACACATATGTATATACATAATTAATACGTTTATACCTACTCGTATATACATATATATACAAATACAAGGGCGCACATGCGCATCAACATATAAATAAATATACATAAACACACCTACTCACTGTTTCGTAAAATTGTCACCGAGAGGGCTGGTGTTATCGGTAGAGCTCTAGTTCTGAGCCTGAGTAGCAACAATGTTTGAGACTCGACACAATGCTGCTACTAATTTTGGGAATTTATAGGTACGAGGCTGGGGTGAGTTCGAGTACCTTGACGCCAATACCAAGTTCTGTCAACATTGTCAAGTTCAAAACTTGCAAGGGACAAACTCGCAAAAAACAGGGTGATGATGATGATGATTATAATAATAATAATAATATGTAGGCATACTTTTATTACTTTTTTGAGAAAGGAAAATAATAAAAATCAAAGCCTTCTGTCGTTTTACTACAGACCATTCCTGTGATTATGAATATTACGGACAAGAATCAAATGTAGCATAAGAGCTAAATTCAGTACATTTCATATGCACATGTGATGTGATGGTCACTAAAAGTATTTACTACTTTAAACGCACTCTTCGTGGAAGGTTTCTGCTTGAGGAGATAATTTTGTATTAGTTGGCAAAGAAATTACCAGCAATTTATGTGATTTTCTGCATTCGTTATTTGTATGTCCGATGGCCTCAGCTACGTGTGTGATTTTTTTTTTTATAAATCTAAAGTTTGTGATTTTTAGGTAAGAAAACTTCAAAGATTTGTAAAATTACAGCTGTTAAGACAGCTAATACGAAGCGTAGCATTGGTAAGATGAGTTTTAGGGAACGTATCTTAACACACGGTTATATCCGTCTTATTCTTATTAGGGACTAAATATTGAGGGTACATAGCATAAGTTCTTGTGGACGTGAAGTGCGCTTAGGTTCAGTAAATGAAATCGAGGGCGAAAGAAACGTATTCAAAAAATAAAGCTCACCATACCGGTCAGCAGAATGAATAACCAAAAATACTTACTTTAGACCTCACTCTGATAAAGGCAGTATCCTTTAATCTATTGTTAACCAACTGTGGCCTTTATATAGTATGCCTAATAAAACCTTGCTTGATTGATTTCTCGTTTCGTTTGGCAGATTAATATTTTACGTATAAGGCAAACTGGGTTATGGGCATATGTAGCACATTGTGTTGAATGTCTCTCTCCCCTCCCCAATAAAATATGTGGGCTGAGGTGTATTATGCTGCGAGCAGCAGTTAACCAACTTTCTAACAGTGAAACCATGTCCCATACGGAACATAATGTTATTACACCTATCACGTTTCTCAGTGACACTAGTAGGCTATTTCACGCACGAGGTTAACGTGTTTAATAGCGTGACGTAACGAAGTGTATATGAAAGGTCGCCTGACGTAATGTCACGTAATTTCTTACATTTATGCACTACTGTGATCTGTGATGAATCGGGATACTTTTCACTTCACCTTTAACTGCACAAATTATGTAATGGCAGAAAGCAGAATTACTTTAATGGCGAATTATAAAAAACATACTATAAGGTTCCATGTAACTAACATTCTGATACTGAGAACTTTATTAGGGCTTCGAAGTGTACATGGCACGTGGGTAGGGGACGGTACACGTCATATCTCTATGTTGTCACTGTTGATATTTTAGCATTTGTCCCATCATGGCACTGAGGTTTGCATCCCGGACTAGAAGAAATCCATGTCAGTTGTCTTTTGCCGTGAGGTGGCAGCTTGCTTCACGTCGGCGTCTTTTTGAAATCGCGTGCCTGCTAGGTGCTTCTAAAGTATTCCAATGACATGTAAATCACTACGCTATACATTGCCAACCGCACTTGTGACAGGTTATGGCGCTACACTTGGGAAGTTTCGGACCAAACCTCTAACCCCCCCCCCCCCTCCATTAAAGCTTCTACATACCTATATTCTTAAGTATACACTCTTA
>Ga0131853_10014958_pt1 | contig 14205 bp, 12 predicted proteins | sample TergutLab28metaG_FD_92764 | JGI IMG/M metagenome (GOLD analysis project Ga0131853, IMG submission 92764) | Labiotermes labralis P1 segment gut microbial communities from Petit-Saut dam, French Guiana - Lab288 P1 (version 2) (version 2) | ecosystem: Host-associated > Arthropoda: Insects >... | reverse complement strand
CGCCTAATGTCAACTATAGTGGTCGTACCGCACCGCTAACCTCCAAAGTTGCATTTTATATATTTATTCAACAAATATAGGTACTGAATATTTTAAACATGGTATATACTCTCCGTTTCTTTTCTCTTCAAAATGCAATTTGTTTCATAATTCTAACATATTTGGTTCCTGTATTATTCACATTTTATATACAGAATGTGCTAAAATTAAAAAAATAATTCCGGCGTCAAAAGGTTAAAGTGACTGTCGATACGAAAGAGCTTGCTGACTCTAGACAAAAGCCACATAAGGAAACAACTTGTCATGTTGCTTTCATTACTATTACTAACAACTCCAACACCAGGGTCATTGTTAAAAGCTAAGAGTTCCCAAAAGCAGTCAAGAAATGTACCACACTTTCTCTGATGAAGATAAAGAAGTGCATCACAGTGCTGACAAGAGCCCGCCAATTGCCTTTTTCCAGAACCACATGAATCCAGTTCTCGACGCTTTATGATCATATTATTTTAGACACGTCTTTCTGTTGGCCCTATTGCCCCCATCTACACGTAGACCTTCAAAGTTATCTCTTCCTAATTTCCCACCAAAAACCTCCACGAATCTGTCTTCTCTCCCATACGTGCCACATACCAAACCCATCTCACACTCCTGACTTATAACCTTCTTGTTATCTGTCCAGAAGTTCACATCGAGAAACGTCTCATTCATCCTGCTCTACAGCCTTATCTTGCTCCTTCTGTTTTAGGTAAGCACAGACTCCTATATTTATTATTTTCTTTTCATGATGCAACAGTCCTTAGAGGGCAGGGCCTCCTCACTGTCGAGGCTTCTCGATCACATTCATTCACACAACATATCGGTAGGACTCCTCTGGACGAATGATCAGCCCGTCGCAGAAAACTCTACCTGACGTCACACTACACTTAAAGGGGAAGGACATCCATGCCACCTGCGGGATTCGAACCCGCTATGCCAACAAGCGATCAGTCGCACACTGACGCATTAGTCCGCGCCAACACCGGGATCCGCTCTATCATTATTAAGAGCTTGAAGCAAACTGTTTACCGCACACATCACCTGCACTTAAATTCAGGCACTCTGCATTTTGACCACAGACCGTGTATTTACTTCCTACGCTTCCCAGAACTAACTTCGACACCAATCACTGACGGATCTTTAGAATGGCTTCGGGCTGTGTTCTGTCTGAAATACGAAATGAACTGTCACAACTTACAAGAAAATCATATTTCCAGGCCGAAACTTAGCTCTGGAGGTTAGTCGCTTGCCCGTCAGTGCATAGTCTCGGATTCGATTGATCACGTGCCAGTCCATGTGACAACTGTGGTGGACGAAATAGCATTGGTATAGATTTCCTCCGAGTGCTCAAATCCTCCCTTGTACGCATCGCACCACCAATACTGCGTCCTTTTATCAGAGCGACAACGAGCGAATTTTCAGGGCCTTCAAAGGAAGAGATGTTCTTACGGAAATCGAGAGCAATGGGATATAATTTATCTCTCTTTTCAGGTTGAGAGGATTAGTACTGTTCAGTTAGAGCTGTAACAATTTTATTTTACAGAATAGACCAGCTACATGTTTCGGCCAATGACGGTAGCCATCACCAGACTTATCACAGAAACATATAAGCGAAATGTCGACAGGTATATTGGTGGTTGAAGGTCTCGAACCTTAGGAACGTAGTGCTATATCTTATACATAACATGTCAAATATGCAACTTCAGGAATAATAATACAATTCCTGAAGCTGCGTCGCTAGTCTTACTGCACAGGAGAAGGCGCTGCCTTACCTGATCGTCGTCATCAAGCCGTCTATGTGTTTCTACCTTTGCTGCAGCGTCTCCGTGAAACAGAAAGTAAAACACCAACGGCATTTGTGAATGCATATCGTCCACCGTCTCTACGGACAACTGCCATTGAATACGTCAGCTGTGGAAGGAAATACGTCGAGAAGTATACGCGTGGGTCACGACGTAAGAATTGGGACTGGCAACCAACCGTCGTCGAAATGTTTTGTGACAGTCAGTTGCGTCGCTACGGCCACTGGTGGACTGCACACTGGGTCGTGGCGATCGTCCTCTACGGATGAAATTTGTGAATACCATCGACATGAACACGCTGCGGATGAGCTATTTTTACACAGTTTCTGTGGACTGACGAAGCCTGTTGTCGGCATGTGTGTTCAGTGTCTAGAGCCATCATATCATATTTTTGTCCTGGGATGCGAATATAAATCCGGCCTCATCATCAAAGTTTGTACTTTTATGATCTAGGACAATGCTGTGGGCTCCAGTCTGCTACCTGATAGGCTAACTAGTCAGCGGAAATATAATTTTCTAGAAACTCTGTAGCTGGGGCTGATTAAAGTTGTACTTCTTGCTGTACAACCGGAGTTTTGATTTCTGCACGACAGAGCTTCAGGACATTGTGGGGGAGATTTCGGGCAGTGGTTAAGAGCGACTTATCCAAGTAGGTGTTCTGGCCGTAAAAGGCTCATTGCGTGACGTCCTCGGTCACCACATCAAGACCCAATGGACTCCTCTGGTAGGGACACTTGAAGGAGTACCTTTACGCAGTCCATCACAAGAAAATTAGAGATCACGTGGCAAGACTTCAGGTAGCTTTGACAAAGGTGGATGGCACCGTATTAATGCGTGTGTCGAGGGACTGCCCTGCGGCATAGTGTATTGTCTTCAAAAGTATGGAAATCGCTTCGCACTGCTTCTGTACACACAAAGAGCCCACATTTCGATCGTTTGATACCTTGTGTTATTTGCTAGAGACGTACATCTAGAAAACTGAGGGAGTGCATATTTTTATGCTGCATGTTATTGCCTACTTATTCTGCAACAAGGAATCATGGTATGAAGATTTTGAGATAATTCAGTTCATTGCCTAAATTGTAAAAGGTTAAGGTGGCCTGGGCCTTTGCCTAGTGAGGGAAAAAATTTCTTGCAGAATATAAAAGAAGTTAAGTGTAGCTGTCAACATTTCTACTTCGTACTCTGCTGGTCATAGATTTAAATATCTGCCCAGAGAGTAGCTGTCCTGTTATTTCGTTTTGCGTGCTTATTCTCAATCATTCCAGGCCATTGCTAACTCACCTTCCTGCAGCTTTATTCCAATGCATTGTTAACTAAATACCCTGCTGCTCATCTATATATAGAGCTAGTGATGTCTTTAAACAAACCATAAAAAAGTAACAATTTGAAAGAATGGAGAGGAAATCAGGGAACATTAAACCTGATTATACGAAAATATATTTAAGAGGTGACAGAACTGATTTAGGACCTATCCAGTAGCGGCCTTTTGAATTAACGATGTTTAGGCCGCCTGATTCTGGAACCCGAGGGTCAATTAACACAGAAGAGCTAGCAATGTTACACATAAGAACTATATACCAAGATAATAACCTGAAATACTTTACTTATTGATAAAGCCGATAAATAAATGAATACGTTAGGCCTCCTAACACTTTAGAACTCATATTAATATAAGTCGGATAGGATGCCCAAAAAGATCTTCATTCAAGATCTGGAAGGGACGAGAAGAAGGGAAAGACCCAGGAAAAGATGGAAAGAGGAAGTAGAAAGAGATCTTCAAGTGCTGGGAGTGAGAAGATGGAGAGAGTTGGTGGCAAATAGGAAAAAATGGAAGGACATTGTTCGACAGGCCGAAGCCCACCCACAGTGGGCTGAAGTGCCAATGGAAGAAGAAGAAGAAGAAGTAGAAGAAGGAGAAGAAGAAGAAGAAGAAGAAAAAAAGCAGATGTAGAAGAAGTAGAAGAAGAAGAAGAAGAAGAAGTAGAAGTAGAAGAAGCAGAAGAAGAGGTAGAAGAAGAAGAAGAAGATGTAGAAGAAGAAGAAGAAGAAGAAGTAGAAGTAGTAGTAGTAGTAGTAGTAGAAGAAGAAGAAGAAGAAGTAGAAGAAGAAGAAGAAGAAGAAGTAGATGAAGAAGAAGAAGTAGAAGAAGAAGAAGAAGCAGTAGAAGAAGAAGAAGAAGAAGAAGTAGAAGAAGAAGAAGAAGCAGAAGAGGAAGAAGAGGAAGATTAATGTAAGTAATATTAAAAATTGTTACAAATTAGACCAACATAATGCACACATTTTAATGTTGTAATTTACAATCATATTTAAAAATGTATTTACAAAGAACAGAGTTGTTACACATGAAATTATATCCACATGTAAAAACTATTCAATGAAACAATTATTTTTTAACACTAGACCCATAAAAAGTTCATAAATGCACTCTGTGAACAAAAGAAAATGCCGAATATTTTACTGTTGAAGCAAGGGGAACACATACTAGTAGTTACCACTGTGCTTAATATATATGTGTATATATCTGTGTGTGTGTGTGTGGTGTGTGTATGCGCCAAATTGTTCCCTTCAATAAACATTATTTCATAAATGTTTGATGTAATGAGGTCATGAAATCTGCAGCACCAGACGAAATTATAACGTAGGATTTGAACAGCGTGAAACCGCGTCTTAATTACAGCGACACAAACACAATTCTCCCAGCACTATAGTGACTCTGGTGTAAGAGATATGCATGCTGAATTTTCATTTTAACTTGTATTGAAATGCACGTAGACAAAAGAGGATCACAAAACAGGACGCAGAAGTGCCGTCACTGTACCGTTGCGTCTTGTCTCTTGTAAGAATTCCGTGTAAACTGAAAAATTATTTAAGCATGAGAACGAAGAAGAGAGTCTAATTTGATGTATGGGTAGGAATGGGCATTACCTCGTGGGGACTGGATTAATCTGATTCCGGTTAGAAATCAAGGGCAGATTCATGCAAACACAGTAAGTGAATCACCCATACAAGGCGTAGAATTTCTTGGCTTCCTGAGAGACTATCAGCTTCTTAAGAAGGGATGTAATTTGCGCTGTTAGTTAGTTTGTTAGTTGCACATTAATTACGCATAAATCCATTGCATAAACCCACAGGTTATCCAATCATTCAACTGCCGTAAAATGCTGATATTTATTAAGTTTTACAGGTGTATGGGTTTATGTATGTACGTATGTATGTGTATGTGTATGTATGTATGTATGTATATGTGTGTGTATGTACGTACGTACGTACGTATGTATGTATGTACGTAAGATTCATATTTTCAGAACTTCATTTTCTGCTGTAAGTGACCAAGTCCCTAATCCACAAAATTGTAGAATAGAATAATACTCGTAATATTAACTGATAATGAAGTTACCTGGCAAAAGACAGACAGACAGACAGAAGACAGACAGACAGACACACAGCAGACAGACAGACAGACAGACAGACACTTGTATATTGAGTGCAGAGGAAATGCGTGCATAAAGTGTAATATTGTTTCTGTTTAAAGGCTTATCAAGCTATGAAAATATTTGTGGGGAATGTTTGTAAGAATTTCACACAACTTTAACCTGGCCCGAAGTCCTTATGTCTTACTGTTGGTAAAGGTAAAGAAATCCTTGTACAGGCCTAGAGAGGTCTTGAGGGCTCCATGAGGGTGAGACTCCCAGATTTCAAGGCAATCGACGTATGAAACTGGTAAGGTTATCAGCCCTACGCATCGGCCGCCTTTACGCTCCCCCCCCCCCACTCCCTTCCAGGAAATATTCCTGGTACTCATTTCTGTCAGAGGATGAGTCGACCCAAGGGTCACAGTGGGGCCGGAAGGAGAATGTCAATAAAAAATTCCGCGACCTTCTGGCTTGTAGCACAGTTCCTCAGCCGACTGCCCTACCTCGTGTCCCGTCTTGCAGTTAGGGAAAGCCTAAGTGAACAACAAAGGTAACCTTGGCACTAGGTGCAGGTGATTGGTCAGCCTCACGCTCCAGTCGCTTATCCTCAGGGGGAGAGGTCCAGTAGGTAATGAATTGAATAAACCACAAAACCTGCCTGAGCAATATAATTTATGAGTTATTTACCACAACTTCGGAGGAATCTGTGGACACCAGTGGAGATGGTTCTACTCCAAAAGGGAAGACAGTTTGTTCTCCCAACGTTGGTATATAGCTAACACTGCACGGAGTCACATAGCAGTAATTGTTGCCCTCACCGTCTTCCACGCTGCAGCAGCCACCATACTGACTGAATCGTCAAGGGGAATATGACAAGTTAATTGGAGATAAAATCTTCAGCTACTTGAATCTAAAACCGAGGAATATATGAATAGGAGAGGGAAAATTAATGTGCAGATTATTTAAGTAATTGCGCGCTATCTTCTTTAAATTAAACTTCAAGTGAAAGTTGGAAAGTTGTGCATGCTAGTGAATTTATTAAAATTTAACCTCCAGGATGGATAGGTCCACCAGAAGTGAATTACTTTAGCAGCAGAATTATGCTGTTTATCAGGAAAATTATTAAATCATTATCATCCCGTTTGCCAGTTCAGTAAGGTTAGGGTCTCCTGAGATGTGACGCCGTGCACATCAGCAATTTATTCTCGAATAATGGCTACTTTACATAACGCGTGCACATACAAATTACTCAAGACGAAGCGCAGCTAGATTAGGCCTTCTAATTTCGCCCTTCCCACTAACGTCCTCAGCATGGTAACCCGTCCCTTACGGTCCCACTACAACATTCCTTCCGAGACAACTACCAAGTTATGCAGACGGTTCTACCAACCTACACGGTGTCTCATTCTATAAGACTAACTTTGACACTGATCGCCACAATAAGTTCAAGTCTCAGTAACAAAACATCGGATTCCATTTAATGTGGGTAATTTGCCTGCGTAAACGACTATTGGCTTCTCAAAGACAAGGCTGCAGCGTAGAATCAGATTGTTAACACTTCGTTGAAAGTTCGTCATGCAATGCACACAACATTTCCATCATTTCCATCACGTCTGAGTTTAGATAAACGTGCGCCATCTTCCCTGCTGTTATATTTTATTAAAATAGTATGGATAGAAGAATTCTGAGACCCCCTGTTGGGGCAAGCCATTAGAACCACCCTATGGAACACACACCCACTGTGAGTGTTAATTAGGTAGTGGGAAAGAGCTCCCGTAGACACACAATTCTGTCAACTCCCCAGTTACAACGCTTCGTCCAATCCATGCTAAATCTCACAGATTGTGACCTACCTCAAATACGGAAGTGTTAGGAAGGACAAGCACTGGACACTGAAAAGAGATAATTTCTCTAAAAATCATAAATTCACGTATGGATACTCTAAAATCATTTTACGCATGAAATTTGTCTCAATGATATATAACAATTCGGTTCTTATTTCGCAAGGAAAACCTGACAAAGCGTGAATCGGAAACGCTGCTAAGGAAGTACTCGTTCGTTCGTTGTGGTGAGAACCAAATGAAACGTAAATACACTTCACTGATCTGTACCTTCGACTTAAACCATGCTGGTAATAGACATTGTTTATTTAAAATAAGGTTATTACAAAAATATGAATATATTAATATTATATTTTAATTGTGTTTGATATTTATTGTAATATCAATTTTTTTTACATAATTTAAAACCAAAAAATTATATTTAATATGTCTATATATTTCAAAACCTTCAGCAGAATCCACTCTTTTCAATTATGTGTCCCAGAGGGAATGGTCGAATGTATGACATGTTCTAAATAAAGAGCATATATCAATATGATGGCATAAGGTCAGAACAAATTTGTCCCTGTGCGCGCTCTGAAGGAATAAGGAGGACGAGAGGTATAGCTCCACCAGTATTTAAACTCTGCATTGGATGGGGGATGTATAGTAGACGCAGGAAAAGAAGGATAAACAGATATATTATTATTGGATGGGGTGAGCTGTCAATTTCATGTCCCGGGCGTTTTACCTGGGTCGAAATATGCCTTGCGTCCATTGAATAGGAGTCTTGTTGGGTCCCAGAACCGGTGTGGCTCTGGAGGAAAGACAAACACAAACCCCTTCCCCTGCCGGGAGTCAAAACACAAATACACAGACGTCTAGCACATACATCAATACAGGTGAACACCCAGTAATAAATATATCACGAACAATCTTGTTGTATCCCGATAGAGAACGTATCGTGAATGTTGCTCTCTGAAGGGGGCGAAACTCGAACCTCGGTCAGGGCTCGGAGGTGGAGGTTCCTTACTCTAGTAATAACTCACCATGCTGAATATATGGGAGGTTTATTGTATACTAGTGAGTGAACTACAACCAGGCAAGAACTCGGAGGACAGTAATATACCCCTAGCGAGTGCTTAGTCGTCTGCGTTGCTCGACGTCTCGTGAAGAAGCGTCTTTTATTCTCTCGTAGTTATGTTAAAGCATCCAGAAATTACGGAAAGTTTTGGGTGCAATTACTGTTCAGAGTTCTCGGGCTTCTGGACATTGTGCCGCGCGTGATCATGCCTCAGCACAGTACCCAGTCACAGGGTGTACTTTGCCACGGGCACAGTCCGGATTACATTAGCCAATCATTAAATAAGCATGTCACCCTTAGCTTGAAGTAAGCAGTAATTCTGTAAAGAATAATATGTAACAACTATGCAGTAATGTACATACAAAAGCAATTAATCCCCCCCCCCCAACAAAAAACACAACACGTATTAACCATATGACCACTATACAACACCTCCCCCGTAGATGAGGTGCCATTTTACACCTTAAATGGCAGGAGATGCGCATAGTTTAAAAGTAAGATTTGGCCACACGGGGGGTGGGGAGTGAGGCCCTCTTAGTTGGGGGAGAGACAGCATCGGTTACGTTCAGATTGTCCCCACTGCTTCTACCATTAATGTTAACAGTGCTCTCTTGATCATCTTGTCCAACAACATAGGATACATTTGTTGGTGTGACCGGTGCCTTCTCCTTACAGAACCAAATAGTGGTTCGGTTGCGTGTACATGTGTACAGTTTGTACATGTTTACAGTTTGTACAACAAATAGGCAAAAATAGAACTTGTTACAAAATATAATAGAACAGAGTGAGTATTGCGATATGCTACATGATTGTTTTTCCATTCTTGTTCATTCACTTCCTCCAGCAAATCCGATACTTTCCTACTGGCATATCTTAAATCATCCAGGTGAGCCACAGTTTTTCTGTACGCTACCTCCACTGGTAGTTGGCTAAAATTTACCTTAACACCTAATTCTTCGCAGCTGGCATACTGGAGATCAATTTGGGACACCAGGTCTCCTGTTATTTGTGCACTAGTATTGCCAACCATGGAGCTTCCATAAAGTATGGCACTAGTACTGTATCCTTTACAACCTGGATACACCTGTAACTTCCCTACGCCCTTCGAACGAACGTCTACAGGGTTGTTATTGCGACATAACATGGTCATGATATCAGGATGGGAGGGCAGAATAAATCCATGAATTATTAGTAAGTTGTGTCCACACTGTATTGGAGACTCTTACTAATCTGGTGTCGCACACTGAGGGAAGACTATTCTTCCTCTGAAGCATTGTCACTGCGGACGAATCCGTAGTGAGGGTGGATAACAGCGTGAGTCGGTGTGTGCACACGTAGTGACCTGGCTGCGGTGTGTGCACACGTAGTGACCTGGCTGCGGTGTGTGCACACTTAGTGACCTGGCTGCGGTGTGTGCACACGTAGTGACCTGGCTGTGGTGTGTGCACACGTAGTGACCTGGCTGTGGTGTGTGCACACGTAGTGACCTGGCTGCGGTGTGTGCACACGTAGTGACCTGGCTGCGGTGTGTGCACACGTAGTGACCTGGCTGTGGTGTGTGCACACGTAGTGACCTGGCTGTGGTGTGTGCACACGTAGTGACCTGGCTGTGGTGTGTGCACACGTAGTGACCTGGCTGCGGTGTGTGCACACGTAGTGACCTGGCTCCGCTAACTTGCACTTAGATAACTCATCCTCTGTCATGGTAAAGTAATACTGCTTAGCTCGGTCTAAACATAACACAGAGTCTCGAACATCTATATAAAGAAAGTGTTCTCGGTTTACCGGTACAGGTATGGGAATCATTCTCAAGCCGGTACACGTTTTCTTATGCACCAACGGCACTTTTATCACGTATCCCAGGCGTTCCTTGTAAGTGCACACACGAACATCACTGAGCTGATACATTGAATGTAGGTAGTCTTTACCCAACGGGAATGGAAGGGTGGTATCAGCGGGAAATGAAGGACTACTGCTTTTCAGGGTGTCCAATAACAGGGTAGGTGATATCACGCGTGGTGGTAGGGATCCCTTCTGCGCGTCGGCTATGCTGTCTACCAGAATGTCTAGCGTTCGCTGGATGGCATGCGACGCGTCTAAAGACTTGGCAATGTGGTGCTCTGTGGTAGTCTTGAGGGACAAAAGATAGGTGGCGTGTTCTATTTGAGAACCAAATGTTGCTACACACGTCTGCGATTTACTTACCACCTCTCTCATCTTCTTCTCATTACACTCAATGCCTGTTAGCGTCTAATTAAATGTACATAGTGTCGATTTAACTATTATCGGTTGTCTTTTCACTTGTTGAGTCAGGGTGGCAGTGTCCTGTTCAAGGCGCTCTATCTGATCATGATAAAATTGCGCTTCATCGTCATCCATAATGCCAAACAGTGTCTTACTGAGTTTACTTACAAAGTTAAACAATCCTCTTTTGTGTCTCCTCCTCCTCCCTGAGCAATATCGTACAACAATCGCTGTGTATTCTTTACCTGTTGGATTTTATGGGTCATAATGTCACCGAAGAGACTACACGCAGTCCAATTCTTAATAATCATTCTAGAGCAAATCTTATCTATATAACGAACATATTGCTCGAGATGGGAAGTCTCACTATCCGTTATTTGTATAGGGGCATATACTACTATGGTCCATGCAGTATTTGACAGGGTGGCGTGACCTAGTTTCTCTAAGTAAACACCAGGTGACTCTCGGTAAACATTCATTTCATAGTCAGCGTTTCCCTCGGCGGTTCTAAGCATCGTCCAAACAATCAGCGCGAGGAGTTTAGTCCTCATCTGTAACAAACAAATACGCGGTGCTTACTATTTCCTCTTCGTTAATAAGAAGGTTTTAGTCGGTTAAGGTTTACCTTGGTTGATTTACGTCCCCTAGCTATGGTGACATTTACCTTGTCTATGTCGGTTATAGTGTACGGTGCAACCCACTGTGCACATAGTTTGCGCGATCTACCTCGGCGCACTGTTTCTTCAAAACGCAAATCCTTGTCACCAACCTGTGGTTTCGTCGGTCCTGCGATTTTGTCGTAATGCTCCTTGCTCTTGCCCTTGCTTTCAACTGAGTTTTTGTGTGCATGCTGATGAACCGTCTGTAACCGGCCCTTCAATTCGGACGCGTAGTCGTCATAATTATACTGGAGTTCGGACGGCTTCTTCAAAGCAGAGGGTAGGGTTGAGGGGCGCCCAAACAGCAACTCGAAGGGAGTAAATCCCGTAGCAGAGTGTTCGGTTATATTATATACATATGTCGCGAATGGGACCCACGAGTCCCAGTTGGCCTGATCCTCGCTTACATAGTGCCTGAGGTACTCAGCCAACACACGATGACTCCGTTCAATACTTCCCTGAGATTCCGGATGGAATTCAGTAGACTGAATCTTATTAATTTTTAGAATCTTACAGGTGTTCCTAAATACCTCACTGACAAAGTTGGCACCTTGATCCGTTTGCAGGGTTTGAGGCGTGCCATACGTTAATACTGTTTTCTCCACAAAAGCTCTAGCTAATGGTTCGGCGTCCTGCTTCCCTATGGGTGCGGCCACCACATACTTGCTTAAATCATCCCGAAACGTCAGAATGCATTTATTACCTTCCAGCGTCACAGGGAAGGGGCCTACTACGTCAAGATAACATTTCTCAAAAGGACGCTCGGCCGTCGTGTTTATTTCCATCGGTTCCTTGTGTTTGGGGGTTAAGATCTTGTTTGCTTGGCAACTCTTACACTGTTTTACGTATTCCTGTGCCTCTCGCCTCATTTTTGGCCAAGTGTATTGCGCCCTAATCGCACGGCAAGTTCTGTTCATTCCCCTATGACCACCTATGGGGGAGTCATGAAACTCTTACAAAATGTGTGTTTTTTTTTTATTCTCATCAGGCATGTCCGTCCGCTCCTTTACCCTGCAAGCACTGCCAATCCCACTCAAAACATCTGCATTAGTGCTCTGAGATCCGCGTTTGTGAACAATTTCATAGTCATATTCCGCCAACTGAATCCTCCATCGCATTAACCGCGATCCCGGGACCTTAACATTCATAATCCACACTAAGTGCTTGTGATCACTAACAATTTTGAATTTTCGCCCGTACAATGTACGGCCTAAAATACTTGGTCGCCCATACTATAGCGAGCAGTTCCTTCTCGCTGGTGGTGTAATGGGTCTCCGCCCTACTCAAGCTGCGGCTCACATAGGCTACCGGCAATTCTTTGCCAATCGGTCCCTGCGATAACATGACGCCCACGCCCTGATTGCTAGCGTCAGTTGTGAAAACAAACTCTTTCGAAAAACCAGGGTACTGCAAAATAGGTTGCCTAGATAGCTTGGATTTTAAGTGTTGGAATGCGTTTTCTTGGGCCTCGGGCCACTCGAATTTAGTGTCTTTTTTTTTTTCAAAAGTTTATATATCGGTGACGCAAGTCTGCGGCAGTTCGGATTAAACCGCCAGTTATACCTGATCATACCGCAAAAAGCCTTTCAACTGTCTCGGATTGGTGGGGGGTGGGGAATCGCTCTATTGCCACTACCTTTTGAGGGTCCGGTCGCACCCCGGCCTCCGTAATTTGGTGACCTAAATAGCTCAATTCTTTCCGGAGAAATTCGCACTTTTCGGGCTGCAACTTCAGTTTATAGGTTCGCAAACGCTTCTCGGAGCTTAACAACACGCTCCGACACCGACCTGGCATATATCACAGTGTCATCCAGGTACACAAAACAGCGTGTACCCGTCAGTCCACTCAACACGGAGTTAATCATATTTGGAATGTAGCTTTGGCCGTCTTTAACCCAAAGGGAAGCCTTAAGTACTCCAAATGGCCCTGCTTAGTACTAAACGCGGTTTTCGATCCTTCTCCGGGTTCTAGTTCAATCTGGTGATAACCCATCACCATATCCAAACATGTAATGTATTTAGATTGCCCTAGCTGATCCAAAATCTCAGTAATATCGGAAAGGGGATGAGCATCTCCGATAGTCTTCTCGTTCAAATTGCGGAAATCCACGACCATACGCCACTTCGGTCGTCCGTCCGGGCCCGCCTTTTTCGGTACTACTAAAAAGGGGGCTATTCCACGGAGAGTCGCCTTTAGTAATAATGCCATCCTCTACCAATTGTTGAACCTGTCTATCTATTTCATCTTTCTGGTTTTCAGGTAGCCTGTAGGGTCGTGTGTTAATAGGTGTAAGACCGGGCTCTAACTGTATGGAGTGTCTAGCTGCGTTAGTACAAATCAATTTATCTCCAGGTAAGTAAAACACATCTTGATTCTCGACACATACCTCACGGAGTAATTTCTTTTCCTCCTCATTTAGGTGTTCGTTCCTCAACTTAGCTAACACTCTTTCTCTCTCTCCCTTCTGCTTAAATTTTGGTCATTCCTGTCTTTTCCCTGTTCTGTTACACCCATGATTGCGGCTTCGCTGGTATCACTATCACCTAGCTCCTCCAGATTAGCCACAGGATCAAACAATTCTACGTCCTCTTGATAGTATTAATGATGTAGTAATAACGCATCCCTTAGCTACCGTCACCAGGCTCTCGGCCATGTACACCCCTGGCAGCAGCTCTGCTCTCTCTACTATGCCCTCTTGCACCCGCTGTCCTGCGTCCACCGATACTTGCACTATTAGTTCGATTCTAGCTGAGAGGGTTATTTTGTTCACCCTTCTGTCCCTAGGTGTCCCTTGTTCGGCTCCGGATAAAGACATTAATTTCCTACGTACAAGGACCCCTATATATCGGAAAATCAAAACTCTTTCTCTGCAACAAATGCGGGCTCGCATTGCTGCCAAAAAGTCGCGTCCTAGAATTCCATCACCTTTCAGGTCTACTTGTTTGCGTACTAGTTGTAGAAGGTATGGAATATTCATGTCGCTTTCTCATACGAGTCTTCAAACTGTCGTGGGTTTCAATTATACGAGGGTCGTACCGAAAGTCATGAGCAACCATTTTTTGCATGCAAACCGGGAACAGCAGACGAAGGAGAGTATGGTGGTAGATGGAACCAGCTGTTGTGTTATCCTTGAGTGTCTCGTG
>Ga0131853_10014955_pt1 | contig 14206 bp, 9 predicted proteins | sample TergutLab28metaG_FD_92764 | JGI IMG/M metagenome (GOLD analysis project Ga0131853, IMG submission 92764) | Labiotermes labralis P1 segment gut microbial communities from Petit-Saut dam, French Guiana - Lab288 P1 (version 2) (version 2) | ecosystem: Host-associated > Arthropoda: Insects >... | reverse complement strand
CATGAGCATGGGTGCCGCCACGGTGATGAACTGCAACGCCAACAACCCACCTGCATATGTGAAATGCATTGTGGCCGACTGCGGCTTTAGTAACGGCTTTGATATGATGTGGCTAGCTGCACAGCAAAAACTTGGTATGCCCAAAATCGCCAAGCCCATTATGTGGGGCTGTGCGTTTTGGTATAAACTGCACACAGGCAAATCGCTCAAGCGCGACGCTGATCCGCTGGGTAAAGCCAAGGCAGGCAAGTTCGCACGGCCTACGTTATTTGTATGTGGCGCGGACGACCCCTTTGTGCCCTGCTATATGACCGAGCAATGCCATGCTGCCGCTGCGTGCGAAAAAGACATTTTTCTTGTGCCCGGCGCGCACCATGTGATGGCATACTATTTAGACAAAGCAGGCTATGAGGCCAAGATGAGCGAGTGGTTTAAACAATGGATAAAAGAGGAAGTTACCGCATGAATTTATTCGAAACCCTGCAAGCGCGCAACCTGATTGCGCAATGCACCGCACCCGAAAAAGCACAGGAGCTGCTCAATAGCAGCACGCCTGTGAAATTCTACATTGGCTTCGATCCCACCGCAGACAGTCTGCATGTGGGTCACTTTGTGGCAGCGATGTTTATGAGCCACATGCAGCGTGCCGGTCATATTCCTGTGGCGTTGTTTGGCGGCGGCACCGCACTGGTGGGTGACCCCAGCGGTAAAACTGATATGCGCAAAATGCTCACTCAAGAGGACATTGCGCATAATATCGATTGCTTCAAAGTGCAGATGTCAAGACTTGTGGATTTTTCCCCGGGCAAAGGCGAAATTGTGAACAATGCTGATTGGCTATGCAATCTCAACTACATTGAGTTTTTGCGTGAAATTGGCGTGCATTTTTCCGTCAACCGCATGCTGGCAGCCGAGTGCTACAAGGCACGGCTGGAAACCGGTTTGAGCTTTTTTGAGTTGAACTACATGATTATGCAAGCCTACGATTTCCTGCATCTACGTCGCAACCATGGTGTAACCATGCAGCTGGGCGGCGATGACCAATGGAGCAACATGATTGCCGGCGTGGAACTAAACCGCCGCGTTGACCAAGCTGAAAGCTATGCACTCACCTGCAATTTACTGCTGACCAGCGAAGGCAAAAAAATGGGTAAAACCGAAAAAGGCGCGCTGTGGCTCAACCCCGCAAAAACCAGCCCATATGATTTTTATCAATACTGGCGCAACACCGCGGACGCTGACGTGTTAAACTGCATGAAAATGCTCACTTTCGTTTCACTGGACGAAATTGCGGAATATGCTAAACTCGAAGGCAGTGCAATTAACACGGCTAAAGAGCGCCTAGCATGGGAAGTGACCGCGCTAATTCACGGCAACGAAGAGGCCGACAAAGCCCAGGCTGCTGCGAAATCACTGTTTGGTGGTGCAGGCGCAGGCGGCAGCACCCCCACCACGCAGATTGACGATGACATCAACATCATTGATGCCTTGGTGCTGACGGGTCTTGCAAAATCAAAAAGCGAGGCGAGGCGCGTGATTGAGCAAGGTGGTGTGCTAGTGGATGATGTGAAAATCACCGATTTTGCATATACTATTGAAAAAGCCAACCTGCCCGTGATGATAAAAAAAGGCAAGAAAGCGTTTCATCAACTCACATGATTAAGCTATATTATACCATGGCTGAGCCGCACGAGGGACGAGCATTTGCGTGCCGCATGTTGGGTTGCCATATTGATGACTTGTGTATTGCTCCCGGTGGCAAGCCCTTTTTGCCCGGTGGGCCGCACTTTAGCATTAGCCACAGTGGCGGCATGGTGCTGCTGGCGGTGTGCGCGGATTCGCCCGTGGGCTGCGACGTTGAGCCTGTCAATCGCACGGTGAAGCATGAACAGGCCATTCGCCGCAAAATTGCACTGGGGGATGAGTCCACGCCGTTTTTGCAGCTGTGGACAGCGCACGAGGCGCGGTTTAAATCCGGCTTGGGCGAGGCAGCGGAGATTTATTTCCCTGATATTCATGAGAATTATATTTGCGCAATTGCGGCGCAACAAGGAGAAACTATTGCACACATACCGCACTTGGGTTGAGATTTCGCTGGATAATATTGCGCATAACATTTCTGCTATGCGTGAAAAAATACAACCAAATGTAAAATTGCTGCTGTCGCTCAAGGCCAATGCCTATGGACATGGCGCGGTTAAACTTGCGCATGTTTTGCAGGGAAAATGCGATTACTTTGGCTTGGCCTGTTTAGATGAAGCACTTGAACTGCGTCGTGCGGGCATTGCCACGCCCCTGCTGCTGCTAGGTTACACCGCACCTGAGCAATATAATGAAGTAATCGCACATAATATTACGCAGACGATATATACGCTTGCGCAAGCTGTTGCGCTTGCGCAAGCCGCTGCGTTGCAAAATAAAACGGCGACCGTGCACATTGCTGTTGACACCGGCATGAGTCGGCTAGGCTTTGCAGACACCGAACAGTCACTTGGTGAAATTGCACAAATTGCTGCACTGCCTAATTTGCACGTTGAGGGTTTGTTCACGCATTTTGCTTGTGCCGATGTTGCTGACAAAAGCAGCGCGCTTGAACAATACCGCCGATTTGATGCGTTTGCCGCACAATTGCCCAACATCCCCGTCAAGCATGCATGTAATTCCGCGGCACTAATTGATTTCGACACGCACTATGACTTAGTTCGAGTTGGCATTGCGCTGTATGGGCTTTACCCGAGCGATGAAGTGGATAAAACTACCTTGCCGCTGCGACCTGTTATGACATGGAAAACTCGCGTAAGTCACATAAAAATCGTGCCTGCGGGCACCGGCATTAGCTATGGCCACACATTCGTGACTGATCATGAAACCCATATAGCAACGCTACCCGTGGGCTATGCCGATGGCTACCCACGTGCATTGAGCAACACGGGGCACGTACTCATCAACGACAAAAAAACGCCCATCTTGGGCCGAGTGTGCATGGATCAATGCATGGTGGATGTGACGGAAATCCCCGGCGTTGCGCAGGGCGACGAGGTTATATTAGTGGGCGAAAGCCTACCGATGGAGCAACTTGCGCGCTGGTGCGGCACGATAAATTATGAAGCTTGCTGCCGCATAAGCGCGCGGGTGCAGCGAATTTACCTGTAAATGGGCACAACACTATATCTAGTGGCACAGTTGCGGCTGTGCTAAAAATTTTTTCTATATTTTGTGTGTTTTGCCTATTGACAAAACCTGTGCGTATCTGCTATAATAGCTAGGCTAAAGTATAATGTGGAGGTTGCAGAAGCGTGAAAGTCATCAAGCGCGACGGCACGTTTGTGTCATTTGACCGCGCTAAAATCATTCTGGCCATTCAAAAGGCCAACATAGCAGTTGATTTGGCAGACCAGGCGACACAGGAGCAAATTGAAGAAATTGTGCGCGGCATCGAACGGCGCACGCGCGAGCGTATCTTGGTGGAAGACATACAAGATATTGTGGAGCAAGCACTGATGGAGCTGGGCAAATTTGCCTTAGCGAAAGCGTACATCATCTACCGCTATACCCGCGCACTGGTGCGGCAAAGCAACACAACAGATGAAACGATTTTGTCACTCATCCGCCAGCAAAATCGCGATGTGATGGATGAGAATTCCAACAAAAATGCTGCCACCGCCGCCACGCAGCGCGATTTGATTGCGGGCGAAGTCAGCCGCGATTTAACCCGCCGTCTGCTGCTGCCTGACCATATTTCACAAGCACATGATGACGGTGCCATTCATTTTCACGATACTGACTACTTCCTGCAAAACATCTTCAACTGTTGCCTGATTAACATTGGTGATATGCTAGACAACGGCACGGTGATGAATGGCAAGCTCATCGAAAGCCCACGCAGTTTCCAGGTCGCCTGCACAGTGATGACGCAGATTATCGCAAGCGTTGCCAGCAATCAATACGGCGGGCAAAGTGTGGACGTGAGCCATTTGGGCAAGTATCTGCGCCGCAGTCACCAAAAAATCAACAAGCAAGTGGCCGAGGATTGCGGGCACAGCATTTCGCCGCAAGCACAGGCCAAGCTGGTGAGCACTCTGCTGCAAAATGAGTTGCGCAGCGGCGTGCAGACTATTCAATATCAAATCAATACGCTGATGACAACAAATGGGCAATCGCCTTTCGTTACGCTATTCATGCACTTGAAGGAAGATGATGAATATTGCGCCGAAAATGCACTGATTATCGAAGAAATTCTGCTACAACGCATTAAGGGTATAAAAAATGAAAAGGGTGTGTATGTCACACCGGCGTTCCCCAAGCTCATTTATGTGCTGGATGACCACAACTGCTTACAAGGCGGCAAGTATGACTATCTGTCCAAGCTGGCTGTGCAATGCAGCGCAAAACGCCTATATCCCGACTATATTTCGGCCAAGAAAATGCGCGAAAATTATGAGGGTAATGTGTATAGCTGCATGGGCTGTCGCAGTTTTCTCAACCCATGGAAGGACACCGACGGCAACTATAAATTCGAGGGGCGCTTTAACCAAGGCGTGGTGAGCCTGAACCTGCCGCAAATTGGCCTGCTTTGCCAGGGCGATGACAATGCATTTTGGGCAATGCTTGATGAACGTTTGGAGTTGTGTTTTGAAGCGCTGATGTGCCGCCACAACGCACTCAAGGGCACCAAGAGCGATATTTCACCCGTGCACTGGCAATATGGTGCCATCGCACGTCTGCCCAAGGGCGCAGTGATAGATGACTACCTATTGGGCGGCTATAGCACAATTTCGTTGGGTTACATTGGCTTGTATGAAGTGACGAAAGTCATGCGCGGCGTGAGCCACACCGACTCAAAAGGCCTTGATTTCGCACTACAAATCATGAACAGAATGCGTGCGGCAGCAGAAAAATGGAAACAGCAAACGTCCATTGGCTTTGGGCTTTATGGCACGCCTGCAGAGAGCCTGTGCTACCGCTTTGCGCGCATTGACGCTGAAAAATTCGGCCAGATTGCGGATATCACCGACAAGGGCTACTATACAAATTCCTATCACGTGGATGTGCGTGAGCCGATTGACGCATTTGCCAAGTTTCAATTTGAGGCGCAGTTCCAAACCATCAGCAGCAGCGGGGCGATTAGCTACGTGGAAATCCCCAACATGCGACATAATCTGGAGGCGCTTGAGGATATCGTGCAGTTTATTTACGATAATATTCAGTACGCCGAGTTCAACACCAGCAGCGACTATTGCCACGTGTGCGGATTTGATGGCGAGATTACTGTGAATGATGATTTTGTGTGGCAGTGCCCGCAATGCGGCAACAAAGACCGCCAGCAGATGAATGTCACCCGCCGCACCTGCGGCTATCTGGGCGAGAATTTTTGGAATGTGGGCAAGACGAAGGAGATTAAGGACCGGGTGATGCATCTCTAATACGCATCAACATATAGGGGCGGATGCAAATCCGCCCATTATTTTTCGGAGGTGCTCATGCAAGACCTCATTAAAACCCTATCCCCTGCCCTAAAAAAAGGCGGGTGGATTGCCATTGCCGCAGCAGCACTGTTTGGCGCAACCTGTGCGGTGATGATAGCAAGCGAATATGGCTTTCTTGACCTACGCATGGTGCAGCAATTGAGCTGGGTGCTGTTTGCCGCCGTAGCCGTAGCCATTGCCGCCGCCATGCTTTTTCTGGGCACGATGCAGCAACACCAACGCGGCATGGCCATGGTTGTGGGCGCAGTTGTGGCGTTTTTTAGCGTGCTGGCGGCGGTGCAAGCACCCAGCAATATTCTGCTTGCACTGGGGCTGAGCCTACCGGTTTATATCATGTTGCTGTGGGTCTTCAAGCGCGAGCGCAACCCATTTTTGGCCGAACACAACATGCCCATGTGGGTGACCTATGCAGCAGCGGCCATGCTGTTTGTTGCTTTCACGGCCATCATGGCATACTACAGCATTTTGCGGCTGCGGGTGTTCAACGCCACCACCTTTGATCTTGGCATTTTTGCGCAGATGTTTGAGTACGCACGCACCACCGGGCGCATGCTCACCACGGTGGAGCGCAACCAATTGTTATCACATTTTGCCATACACGTATCGCCAATATATTATCTACTGTTGCCGTTTTATATGCTTGTGCCGCGCATTGAAACGCTGCTGGTGCTGCAGGCGGCGGCCGTGGGTGCAGGGGTGTTTGCCGTGCGCGGCATTGCACAGCATCTGTTTGGCAAATCGCCGCGGTTAATCATCCTCAGTTGCATGCTGTTTATCCTCAACCCCGCGTTCTCCAGCGGCCTGTTGTTCGACTTCCACGAGAACAAATTCCTCACCGTACTGGTGCTGTGGGCAATCTATTTCATGCTTAAACAAAAGGCACTGCCCATGCTGCTTTTCACTTTCCTAGTGCTGATGGTGAAGGAAGACGCCGCTATTTATGCAGGCGTACTGGGATTGTGGCTGCTGCTGGGACACAAATGGGCACCCGATAAAGAACGCAAGCGTGTGCTTTCAGCCATTGGCATGATCATGGCCAGCGTGGCATGGTTTTTGATAGCACGAGCGATAATAGAATCACTTGGCGGCGCGATGATGGTTGGCCGGCTGGAGAATTACTTCCTGCCCGACAGTCCCTACCCTGGCTTTGTGGACGTGATGATGGTCATCACCAGCAACATGGGCTATGTAATTTCACAGGTGTTCACAACGGAGAAATTCCCGTTTATGCTATGGCTGCTGCTGCCGCTGGGCTTTGCACCCATTTTGCGCAAAAAAGGTGCCGACTGGGTGCTGTTGATTCCGCTGCTGGTTATCAACTTTTTATCTAACTATGGCTATCAATTTCGTATTGGGTTTCAGTATCACTACGCCACGTTTGCCATGTCCATGGTGCTGGGATTGCTGGCGCTGCGCGGCATGAAGCGCATCACACGCCAGCGCATGCTCACCTTTGCGGTGATTGCCAGCATGCTCACTACCCTGCCGCTATTGGCACCGCGCTTTGCACATTTTGAGCGCACCATGCAGCTGAATGAACATCGTATCACCGCTGTTTCGCAAGTGCTGCAAGACCTGCCCGAAGGCAGCGTGACAGCTACTACATTCCTTGCTGTGCATTTATATCGCCGCCCGCACTTGTATATGTTCCCCAACTGGCATGGTGAAAGCGCCGTAACCGAATGGCTACTGGCCCAACCAGATGAGGTGGACAATAACCGGCATGGTCTTGCGGATTTCATTGAAGAGCACTATGAATTTGTGCAAGAGGTTGCGTTTGTACGAGTCTTCCGGGCGCGAGAGTATATAGAGAATGTAAATTAATTTTTAACTTTTCACAAAACGCTTGATTTTGGTAAAATAACATGCTATAATAGAATTAGCACTCGGGTGAATTGAGTGCTAATTCTTTGCTTAATTTTACATTATAGGAGGAACAGCAATGAACATTAAACCCTTGAGCGACCGCGTGGTGCTGCAAGCCGTGGCCGCCGAAGAAACCACCCGCAGCGGCATCATTCTCGCAGGCAATGCGCAGGAAAAATCGCAAATGGCCGAGGTAGTGGCCGTGGGTCCCGGCACTGATGACAACCCCATGACTGTGAAAGTTGGCGACCGCGTGATTTACAAGCAATACGCCGGCACGAATGTGACCCTGGATAAAGAAGAGTATACCGTACTTAGCGTCGCTGATATTTTGGCGACTGTAGTTTAAGGAGGAACGATTATTATGGCTAAACAAATTATTTACGGCGAAGAGGCACGCCGCGCTCTGCAAGCAGGCATCGATAAACTAGCAAGCACAGTTATCATCACTCTGGGGCCCAAAGGCCGCAATGTGGTGCTGGACAAAAAATACGGCGCACCGCTGATTACTAACGATGGTGTGACTATCGCCAAAGATATTGAGCTGGAAGACGCCTTTGAGAACATGGGCGCACAGCTGGTGAAGGAAGTTGCCACCAAAACCAATGACATCGCAGGTGACGGCACAACAACTGCTACCCTGTTGGCGCAAGCACTGGTGCGCGAAGGCATGAAAAACGTGGCCGCCGGTGCAAACCCCATGGCCGTGAAATATGGCATTCAAAAAGCGGTTGACACTGCCGTGGCTGCCCTGCAAGCCCACAGCAACACCGTGAATTCCCCTGCCGATATTGCACGCATTGCCACGGTTTCGTCGGGCGATGCAACGATTGGTCAAATCGTGGGCGAAGCCATGGAAAAAGTGACCAAGGACGGTGTAATCACCGTGGAAGAAAGCAAAACAGCCGACACCACTTGTGAAGTTGTTGAAGGCATGCAGTTTGACCGCGGATACATCAGCCCCTACATGGTCACTGATGCTGAAAAAATGGAAGCTGTGATTGACAATGATGAAGCTTTTATTCTCATCACCGACAAAAAAATCGCCAGCTTTGCCGAAATTCTGCCGTTGGTGGAACAAGTACTGCAAATGCAGAAAAAGCTCGTTGTTATCGCCGAAGACATTGAAGGCGAAGCACTGCAATCCATCTTAGTTAACCGCCTGCGCGGTATTTTCGTGTGCGTTGGTGTGAAAGCCCCTGGCTTTGGTGACCGCCGCAAAGAAATGCTGCAAGATATTGCTACCCTTACGGGCGGGCAAGTTGTCACCAGCGACCTTGGGCTGGAGCTCAAAGATGCCACTATCGCTGACCTTGGCCGTGCCAAAACTGTGCGCGTGAGCAAAGAAAACACCACGATTGTGGGTGGTGCAGGCAACAAAGCTGATATTGATGCTCGCGTGACACAAATTCGCGCGGCCATTGAGGTGAGCACTAGCGACTTTGACCGCGAAAAGCTGCAAGAACGTCTGGCGAAACTCGCCGGCGGCGTTGCGGTGGTAAAAGTTGGCGCGGCCACCGAAACCGAAATGAAAGAGAAAAAACTGCGCATTGAAGATGCGCTTGCCGCAACGAAAGCAGCCGTGGAAGAGGGTTATGTGGCCGGCGGCGGCGTGGCATTGCTTAACTGTGTGCCGGCCGTGCAAGCGCTGCTGGATACCACTGATGATGCCGACCACAAAACCGGCGTAAATATTGTGCTCAAAGGCTTGGAAGCTCCCTTGCGCCAAATTGCGCAAAACGCAGGTGTAGAGGGCAGCGTGGTGGTCAACGCCATCATGGCCAAAGGTGGCTTGAACTACGGCTACGATTTCGCTACCGATACGTATGGCGATATTCTACAAGCGGGTATTCTTGACCCAACAAAAGTCACCCGTTCGGCACTGACCAATGCGGCTTCGGTTGCTGCAATGGTGCTGACGACAGAATCCCTCGTGGCCGACAAACCTGATCCCGCTGGCGATGCAGCTAGTGCAGCAGCCATGTCAGCAGGCAGCATGGGCGGCGGAATGTATTAAAACCGCAACACAATAACAAAAGGGCAGGGAGTAAAATCCCTGCCTCTTTATCATGTTTTTGATAGAACACAGCGAAGCGACGGAGCCCTGCCGCTAGGCGGTCATGCGAATTATTAGTTCGCCACCTTTGACGGGTTGTTTTTCGCTCACAAACACTTTTTCAATCACGCCATCGGTTTTGGCCATCACCGTGGTTTCCATCTTCATGGCTTCAATAACCGCAAGCACGTCGTTTTGTTTCACTTTATCGCCCTGCTTCACCATCACTTTGCTCACCATGCCGGGAATAGATGCGCCAATATCAAGCGGGTCTTCGAGGTTTGCCATGACGACATTTGTTGCAGTGGCTTGTGCACTGTCTTGCACAGCAATTTCACGGCGGTCACCATTAAGCTCAAACACCAGTTGGCGCACACCATCTACATCAGGCTTGCTCATGCTCACAAATTTGATAATGAGCGTTTTGCCATCTTCGATTTCCACTTGCGTGGTTTGGCCCGGCGCCATGCCTGCAAAGAATACCGGGCTTTCCAGCGCACTAAGTTCGCTGTACTCTTTTTGGTGCGCATAGTAATCTTTGAGCACTTTGGGATATAAGCAATACGACACGATGTCTTGCATGTTCGGCTCGGCGCAGAAAGGCTTCATTTCGGCTTTAATGGCATCGAAATCCACCGGCGGCAGGCTTTCACCCGGGCGACCGGTAATGGCCGTTTTGCCCTTGAGCACCACCGCTTGCAGGTCTTTGGGGAAGCCGCCTTGCGGCTGCCCCATCATGCCGCTGAAGTAGCTAACCACGGAATCCGGGAAGGCGATGGACTTGCCTTTTTCCACGATATTTTCGGGCGTGAGGTCGTTTTGCACCATGATGATGGCCAAGTCACCGACCATTTTTGAGCTTGGGGTAACTTTGACAATATCACCCACCAAATCGTTGGCTTGCTTGTATTTTTCTTTCACTTCCTCAAAGCGATCACCCAAGCCAAGGCTGTCAACTTGCGCACGCAGATTAGTGTATTGTCCGCCGGGAATTTCGTACTTATAAATGTCCGTGGCAGGGAAATCCAAGCCTTCTTCAAAGCCGCCGTAGTAACCGCGCACGTGTTCCCAGTAACGCGAAATGGGCAGCAGGTCGGCGTCTTTCATGCCGGTGTCGCGTTCGGTGCCCTCAAGAGCGGTGACCACTGCGTTCAACGAAGGCTGGCTGGTGAGTGAGGACAAACTTGCAATCGCGGTGTCTACGATATCCACTCCGGCTTCGGCAGCTTTCAGAATCGCCGCTACACCATTGCCGCTGGTGTCGTGCGTGTGCAGATGAATGGGCAAACCAACTTCCTGCTTGAGTGCACTCACTAATTCCTGCGCAGCATAGGGTTTGAGCAAGCCAGACATATCCTTAATGCCCAAGATATGCACGCCGCGTTTTTCCAGCTCTTTAGCCATGTTCACGTAGTATTTCAGGTCATACTTGGTGCGCGACAAATCAGAAATATCGCCGGTGTAGCAAATATAGCCCTCGCACAGCTTACCCGCTTTAAGCACTTCTTCGATTGAAAGCTCCATGTTGGGCAGCCAGTTGAGCGAGTCAAACACGCGGAATACATCCACACCCGCCTCAGCCGCTTCGTGAATAAACTTGGCGATGAGATTGTCGGGGTAGCTGGTATAGCCTACGGCGTTCGCGCCACGCAGCAGCATCATCAGCAGCACATTCGGAATTTTCTCACGCAGCAGTTTCAGTCGCTCCCAGGGCGATTCATGCAGAAAGCGATAGGCCACGTCGAAGGTCGCGCCGCCCCACATTTCAAAAGCAAAGGCATTGGACATGGCATGCGCCATCGCATCGGCAATTTGCACCATATCTTTTGTGCGCACGCGTGTAGCGAGGAGGCTTTGGTGCGCATCGCGCAACGTAGTGTCAGAAATCAGCAGCTCTTTTGCACCCAAGATATGCTGTTTCACGGCATCTGCGCCTTGACTGTCCAGCAGTTGCTTTAATCCAGCTTGAGGCACGCCGCTAGTGGCAGGCACAGGCGGGGCAGTGAACTCCGCAGGTGCGGCTTTGCCGCCATTCACTACGGTGTTGCTAATATACTTAAGCACTTTATTCGCACGGTCTTGCGGCGCGGGGAACTCGAAGAGCTCAGGGGTTTCGTCAATGAATGTCGCGTGGCAATCGTTGGCCAAATATTGCGGATGGTTAAGAATGTTTTCGAGGAAGCGGATGTTAGTCTTCACGCCACGAATGCGCATTTCTTTCAGCGCGCGCAGGGCTTTACGGGTAGCACCTTCAAATGTGCGATCAAAGGTAATAACCTTCACCAGCAAACTATCGTAGTACGGCGAAATTTCCGCACCGGTATAGGTATTACCGGCATCTAGGCGCACGCCATGACCGCCGCCCGAACGATACACAGTAATCTTGCCAATATCGGGGCTGAAGTTGTTTTGCGGATCTTCGGTGGTCACGCGGTTTTGAATGGCCACGCCGCGCGCCACAATAGAATCTTGGCCAGGAATGTCAATCACATCACCATTGAGAGGATGACCTTCAGCCACTTGAATTTGCGCCTGCACCAGGTCAATGCCCGTGATGACTTCGCTGATGGTGTGCTCCACTTGAATGCGGGGGTTCATCTCAATGAAATAATGGTTGCCGTCTTTGTCAACCAAGAATTCTACTGTGCCAGCATTGACGTAATTAACTTGCTTGGAGATTTTCACTGCCGCATCATATAGTTTTTCTTTGATAGATTGATCGAGTGAAACAGCAGGAGCAATCTCCACCACCTTTTGATAGCGACGCTGCAGCGAACAGTCGCGTTCAAACAGATGGTAGACATTGTCGTGTTTATCGGCCAAAATTTGAATTTCAATGTGTTTGGGCTGCACCAAGAATTTTTCCATGAAAATGTCAGCATTGCCAAAGGACTTGAGTGCTTCACTTTGCACCAGCGGAAAAGCTACTTGCAGCTCTTGCGCGTTGTTGCAGCGGCGCATGCCTTTGCCGCCGCCGCCCGCTGCGGCTTTCAATAACACGGGATATTTATATTGTTCGGCCAAGGCGATGGCTTCATCCACATCCGCCAACGGGGCTTCACCGCCGGGAATGGTGGGCACGTTGCAAGCTTTGGCAATCTCTTTTGCGGCAAGTTTGTCGCCCATGTTCGCCAGCACATTGCTGGGTGGGCCGATGAAAATGATGTCGTTTTCTTCGCAGGCTTTAGCAAAGTTGGCGTTTTCGCTCAAAAAGCCATAGCCGGGGTGAATAGCATCCACATTTTTGGCTTTGGCCAGCTTCACAATCGCCTCAATGTCCAAGTAGGCACCCAGCGGGGTTTGGTTTTCGCCAATCAGATAAGCCTCATCAGCCTTGGTGCGAAACGAGTTGAACTTATCCTCTTTGGAATAAATTGCCACCGTACTAATACCAAGCTCTGCGCATGCGCGAAACACGCGAATGGCGATTTCACCACGGTTGGCTACCAGCACTTTTTTGATTTGTTTCATGAAAATTCTCCTTATTCATGTTGTTCATAACATTATACCACACACAAACACAAAATGCAAGTAGAGAGTTCTCGACTTGCATTTTTGCTTTTTGTGCAATTCAACCAAATAGTTCGTTAGCTTGTTCGTGCAATTTCACGCGACGAGCTTCTTCAGCAGCAAAATCCAACTGCCACATGCCATCAACTTGCACCAGCACACTGCCCTCGCGCAGGCTTGCAGGCAAGTCGCTCACAGCAATATATACATGGCTGCCATCGTCTTGCTCGCACACGGCAAGACCATCAACAATCCGGTCAACAATCAGCAAGAGCGACCTCCAGTGCAGGCTTTACCAGCGCCGGATTCCCCTGCCCTTTAAGCTCTTTCATCACTTGACCCATGATGAACCCAAACGTCTTCTCATTGCCCGCACGATAATCGGCGATTGCTTTGGGGTTGGCTGCGATGGCAACTGCAATCGCAGCGGCAAGTGCATCATTATTGTCATCCATCAGCAGGCCATTGGCTTCAATATATGCCATAGGCTGTACATCTTGCCCAAACACAGCGTGCATGGTTTGCTTATAGGCCGCACGATTGATTTTCCCCGCCAATACTAGGTTCATCAACTCTGCAAGTTTGCCCGCATCCACTTGCAAATCTTCAGGCAGCGTGCCGGTATTATTCAAGTGGCGCATCAGCTCACCGGTGATGAGATTGGCAGCCTCTTTGGGCTGGCCGGTTAGGTCAACGAGCTGCTCAAACAACGCAGAAATCGTTTTGTGCGTGGTGATGGTAGCAGCATCTTTAGGTGCAATACTATATTCTCCCGTGTAGCGCGCGCGTTTTTGGGCGGCCAACTCGGGCAAACTTGCGCGCACTTGCTCCAACCAAGCATCATCAATCACCACCGGCGGGATATCCGGACACGGGAAATAGCGGTAATCCTGTGCGTTTTCTTTGTTGCGCATGGCCATGGACTTGCCCTTGTTGTCATCCCAACGGCGGGTTTCCTGCACAATGGTGCCACCGCGCTCAATGGTATCAATGTGCCGCTTGCTTTCATATTCAATCGCACGCGCAATGGCCTTGAATGAGTTGAGGTTCTTCATTTCGGTGCGCGTGCCAAACTCTGCTTGACCCACCGGACGCACAGATAGATTCACATCGCAGCGCAACGAGCCTTCCTGCATTTTACAGTCACAAATGTCAAGATATAGCAGAGTTTCGCGCAGCGTTTCAAGAAACGCAATGACTTGCTCCGCCGTGCGAAAATCAGGTTTAGTCACAATTTCAAGCAAAGGCATGCCGCTGCGGTTATAGTCCATGTAGGCCGCAGAGCCAT
>Ga0131853_10014953_pt1 | contig 14206 bp, 12 predicted proteins | sample TergutLab28metaG_FD_92764 | JGI IMG/M metagenome (GOLD analysis project Ga0131853, IMG submission 92764) | Labiotermes labralis P1 segment gut microbial communities from Petit-Saut dam, French Guiana - Lab288 P1 (version 2) (version 2) | ecosystem: Host-associated > Arthropoda: Insects >... | reverse complement strand
ACGACTTGAGGATCGCGTACTCCCCGTTTCGCAGGACCACGAAGACGACAGGTAGCTTGTGCTGGGCGGCGGTCCAGATCGCCTGGATCGAGTATTCGAAGGAGCCGTCGCCGATCGTGGCGATGACGGTCCGCTCCACCCCGCGGGCCCGGTCACCGAGCGCCACTCCCACCGCGCCCGGAACGCCCCAACCGATTCCACCGCTTCCGGTGGCGAAGAAGCTTCCCGAGCGGGTGGTGGGCAACCACCGGACCTGCTGGGCCATCGTGGAGGTCGATTCCATCACCACCACCGAGTCGTCCGGCCGGACCGTGTTCAGGGCTGCGTACACCGCCCCGGCAGTCAACGGGGCCGCACCCGCCGCGGGTGCGGCACCGCCGTCCCGAGTCCGGAGCGACGGTGCCGGCCGCCCGCTCGGCTCCTCCACCAGGTCGATCAGCTGTTTCAGCGCGGTGCGGACGTCGCCGAGCAGGCTGTCGCCGACGGGCGCGACGGCGGCAAGTTCCGGGTCGGAGGTGATCTGCACCAGCTCGGTGCCCTCCGGCAGGTACTCCCCCGCCACGTACGGGTAGTACCGGAAGGCCTGGGCGCCGACCACGACGACGAGGTCGTGACCGTGCACCACCTCGTTGACCCCGGCGATGGTCATCGGCAGCGGCCCCGCATACAGCGGGTGATCCTCGGGAAACGAAATGCGGTCGGGCAAAGCACTGCCGCACACGGGTGCGCGCAGCTTCTCTGCGAAGGCGACGCCCGCATCCCACGCGCCCGCGCGGTCGACCTCGGGGCCCAGGACCAGCAGTGGCCGTTCGGCGCGGCTGATCCGCTCGGCGAAGCTGCGCAACCGCTCCGCGTCCGGGGCGATCCGGTGGCTCACGGTGCGGACCACCGCGGGACCCAGAGCCGGTTTGTCCCAGTCGTCGAGCGGGATGGACAGGAACACCGGACCGGCCGGCGGCTGCAGCGCCGTCGCATACGCTCGCATGAACGCCGCCGGCACGTCCTCGGCGCGCGCCGGCTGGTATGCCCACTTGACCCATGGTTGCGGCAGCACCGTCTCGTCACGGTTGGTCAGATATGGGTCGTACAACAACATTTCGCGGGTCTGCTGTCCCGCGGTGACGATGAGCGGGGTATTGGCCCGGTATGCCGCCACGAGGCTGCCCAACGCGTTGCCGGTGCCGGCGGCCGTGTGCAGGTTGACCAGAGCAGGTCTGCGCGTCGACTGGGCGAAGCCGTCGGCCATCGCTAACGCCGAGGCCTCCTGCAACGCCAACACGTACGTGAAGTCGTCCGGGAAGCGGCTGAGAAACGACTGCTCCGTGGAGCCGGGATTTCCGAAAACCGTTGTCATCCCAAGCGATCGGAGTAGATCGTAGGTGACGTCGTGAACGGATCTTTCATCTGTCATCGATCTCACCAATCTTGTGCAAATCGAGTTCAGCTCGATCGGCCAAATCACGTGTGGCCGCCCCGACGACGACTGGTCGTCGAGGATTCCGCCTTCCTGTGCGTGCTCACGCCGGGACGCGACGGCAGACGGTGTGCGAGAACGGTGTCACCGCTGAATACGTTACTCCTGCAGCGTCATTTCCTCACGGCCGAAACCGGCGAGGTTCACTTTCGGGTGATCAACCAGAACCTCGGTGCGTCGATCGCCAGCCATTTCGTTAAGTTCGGCGGCAGGTACCACCCGAAACCCCAAGAACCGAAGCGGATCTCACCTTGCATGGTGTTCTCTCGACGTTCAGTACCAGTAGCCACCCAGCCAGTACGGCGCGTTGTCGCGGATCCAGACGCGCACGTCGTCGGGAATCAACCCATAAGGCATGAGCCACCAGATCAGTGGAAAGTCCATCACCACACCCCGATCTCGGCTAACCAGACCAACGCTGCGCGGATCGCCGCGCCAAGTTGGGGTCCTACGAACATCTCCAGATCCAACATTCGGACCACGTCCCTACAGGCCTCCATCCGTCAACTCGAGTGTAGGTATCGGGTCGCTCAGATGGGCCCCAATCAGGCACTCGAGGCCCGGCAGCGTTCGGCTGCTCTCCGGCATTGGCACCGCTGACCGCTGGTGCGACTGGATCGCCCGTGACCGATCAGATCGATTCCGGGTCGTCGGTGTCCGAATCCGGTCCAGAGGTTCCCGCTTTCAGGATCCGCTCGACGCGGCACGACAATTGGCTCTTCCATTCTCCTGCCCGGCGCCATCCAGCAGCTTCGAGCGCGGCGTCATTGACCTCCGGGTTCCAGCCGAGAATGTCCGAGTGCACCGCGGTCCCGACCTCTTCGCCGGTCGCCTCCTCGATGACGCGGATGCGCACGACGGTGCGGGCCGCCGCGACCGTGTCGACGTCGTCGTCCCAGACAACCTCGCGTCGCGGGTCTACATATGCGATGAACTCAGCCGCTGTGAATTCGTCCCGATGGCGCGGAGTGGGCAGACGACTGGTGTTCGTGCGTGCGAAGACTTCGCCCGTCCCGGGGAGCGCGAGCATTGCGTCGTCGAGCGCAGCTTCCGCGGCCTCCAACTCCGCCCGAGCCCGTACGAGCGCGGCGGTGACTGCGGCATGCCCATCGAGGGTGCCAGCGGCCAAGCCCAATTCGGCGACGAGCGCCAAGACCTCGTGAACTGTGTCGGCGCTTTCCTGGATACCCACTGCCACGAGGCGCGGGTTGATCCGGCTCATGCGACAGCCTCGATCACAGAGGTGATACCGCTGATTCTGAATTCGAACATGGCACACATACTGCCGGGTCGGTTTTAGTCGAACCGACGCTCCCCCGATTCCCGTTGTCGTCCAGGCTCGACTACCTGCCGAACGTCCGATGCTTCACGTACGGCAGAACACGAGAGCCGTAGAACTCGATCGCAGTTTCCGGGTGGCGCTGCGCGAAATGGACGAACGGAACGATGCCGGCATCGTGGAGGCGATCGATCGCCGCAATGTGTGTTGCCGGGTCGAGCCCGGTCACCCAAGGGCGCGCGACGTCGGCCAGCGTGGCGTGCTGCTCGGCGAACTGTTGGATCGCAACCGGATTGGGCTGGTCGGAGCCCGCAGCGGTGAACCTCCACAGCTGCGCGCCGTAGTCGATGTCCGCTTGATCGCCCACCACTGTGAACATTTCCGCCCAGATGGGCAAGAGCGCCGGGTCGCGTCCCGCGGCTCGGGCGCCCAATTCGAAGGCCGACCGCAACGCCGGATCAAGCGCGGACCCGGCCTGGGTGATCCACCCGTCGCCGTATCGTCCGGCCAGGTGCGCGCTTTTCGGGCCTCCCGCTGCGACCCGGATCGGCGGCGGCCGTTCCGGCAGATCGTAGAGCTCGAGCTGATCCGTCCGGAAGTATGCGCCGTCGAAGGTCGTCCGCTCACCGGACCACAGTCGTCGGATCAGTGTAATGGCTTCGATCAGCCGGTCGTGGCGCTCGCGGTAAGGACCGTATTCCCCGGTGCCCGCCTGTTCGTTGACCGCTTCGCCCGTCCCCACCCCGAGGAATGTCCTACCGGGCGCAAGGATTTCGAGGGATGCGAATGCCTGCGCGACGACAGACGGGTGGTACCGATAGGTCGGGCATGTGACACCCGAACCGACACCGACGTCGTGGGTGCGGTCGCACACCAAGGCCAGCGTCAGCCACGGCGACATCGAGTGCCCCTGGTTGTCCTGCCACGGCTGCAGGTGGTCGCTCGCCCACACATACCCGAAGCCGGCGCGCTCGGCCGCCACCGCGAACTGCACCAGCTCGCTGGAGCGGAACTGCTCGTGGGAGAGCACCAATCCCACGTCGGTCCGGGTAGGTTCCGGTGGGCTCGACCGCATCCCGAGCGTTGATACCGCGGCTCCGGCCAGGCCGGCCCCGAGGCACAACCTGCCGAAATCGCGGCGCGAGATCGCCGACCCGCTTCCCTGATCGCGTCCACGAGGCATGCTCCGACCTCCCGTTCGGTGCAGACAAGATCTTGGATACCTCCGATCCGGATGCGCCAAACGAGGACGTCTGAATGGTCGGATACCGTCCTCGGCCGCGACCCAGTACAGGTGGACCCACCGGAACTGTCGCCACCACCGGCGGTGGATTCGTTCTCCTGCTGACTGTCTCGTGCACATCCCCGCCGAAGTCGCATGGCGGTCTGGCCAGCGGACAGCGCGGTGAGAGCCCTACGCCCCGACGTCGCCGTCGAGGACCTCGACCCCGTAATCGGTTTCAGGTAGTTCGGTGAGCGCGCGTGCTCGGTGTCTGACTCACTCATCTTCGGGCGGTGTTCGCGGATCAACGGCGCTGACGTCTCTGTTGTCCCAGTAGGTGCGGCCCACCGGTTGATGATCGCCAGAGTCTGCGCGAGCAGTGCGTCGGCAAGGGCTTCGACATCGTCGAGGACGTCACCGACATCAGCGACCCACCTGCGGTATACGGCCGCCGGCGTCAACGCCGCGTCGTCGTGGTGCGTCTCGCACCGGTACCGGTACCGGTAGCGGCCGCCGCTGTGGACCACGAGGGGCCTGCCCCTCAAAAGCGATGTGGTCGCGGCGCAGATCGCTGAGTTGTTGCAGCGGCACACCAGCGGTGGTGGGCAGGTGCGGGATCTGTTGCCCGATTTGTCGTTTCGCCCGCTACTGGCGGGCGGCGCGAGCAGGTCAGCACCGTGGCACTAATCCGCGAACAATGCGCTCAGTCGTACCGATACCGGCGCGGTCACGTCCTGCGCGGCCAGTTGAACCCCCACGCATGTACAAGGGCCGTGGCCGCATGGAATGGCAAGCCCCATCCCGCACACCGATCGTCAAACAGGACACTAGTGCTGGGCGCCTTCGAACGCGTTCTTGAGGTGAAGTGACGATGCCGCCGTTCCGGTTGCCGAATGGGCGTCTATTGCAGCTTCACTCTTCGGCGTAGTGGCGGTGCGCCGAGCAGGAACCATGCCGCCGGTCCGATCAGTGGCAGCACAATGACGAGCGCGGACCACCAGAACTTCGATCCGGCGCGGTCGTGGCGGATGCGGAGGATCGAGATGAGCGCGGCCAAGCTGGGCGCGGCGACAGTGAACTGATGAGCGTCGCTTGGATGTCGAAGCTCAGCGGCAACGTCGGGTTGTGGTCCACGCAGAAGTCCCCTCCGAAGGTTGTTCACCCGACGTTAAGCGAGCGGGCCCACAACCATGAGTCGGCCCACCTTGAAGCCTAGAAGTTCCAGGTCCTCCCGCAGCACAGCATGCTTCCAGCGCACGTCCCCTGCCATGTAGCGACGCACGTCGTCGGCCGTAGGGCCACCTGGCCATGAATAGGGGATGCATTGCACTCGCTGAACCACGTCACGCAGCAACTTCCGTCCCATATCGTGAAAAATGACCCGTTAGTCCAGTGGCGCCGGCTGGTATTCGCCGTACAGACCGTGATCGTCACCGGCGAGGTACTGCTGGTTCTGGATTTCCGCGCGTGCGGCGAGCGCCGAGCGGCGTGCGGTCTCGCCGTTGCGGTGGTCGAGCTCCTGTTGCTGCCGTCGTTGCCACCATGGCACCCCGAATGTGAATCCGGCCCACACGATCCCGCCGATGACTGCGGCAGCGACGATCCACACCCAGAACGTCACGATGAACCCGAGAACGAGAAGCGCGCCGAACACGGCGATTACGTTCTTCATCAGATCCTCCAACTCCTGGTGTGTGCAGAGTGCCACGGCGTGTTCGTCGGGCTCACGATCGCCGCCCCGCCGGGGTGACCCGTGTGTGGCTGGACCACTCGGAACCGGTCCAATAGCGCTGGTGTTCACCACTATGCGGGTCTTCGTACCAGCCGGCCTTGGTCGGCACACGCGGTTTGCCCTGAGTACTGGAATCGGACTTGTCGAAGAGCAGCCCCACTCCGCCGAGGAGCAAGACGGCGGCGATCACGATTCCTATGATGAAGCCGGAGCTGATCGACGGGATGCCGATGATGGCCGCGAAGCCGATCGCGCACAGCCCGTTCGTGGTCGACGAGTATTCCTTCTTCGGTGCGGTCTTCTTCGCCGGCGGGCTGGATGCTCGCTTCGTCGTGGATCCACTGATGACTTTGGTGTCGTAGATCCCGGTGCCCGGTATGCGGACGGTGCGGCGGACCTTGCCATCAGCACCTCGACTGACGCGCAGGGGTCCGGCACCGGCGCTGATGCCGACTCCGCGTGTGGACACGGTGAGCCGGACGGGGCCGAGCTTCTTCGACTTTCGGAATTGAACCATCAACGCCTCCAGATCAGATCTACTTTTCGCAGGCGACGCCGTCGCCGTCGCGGTCCAGTTTGCGGCTGTAGCCGGGCTGGCCGGCATGGATCGGGGCGGCGCCGGCCGCTCGCGCCGCGGCACAGTTCGCGTAGTACACGTCGTTCCCACCAGAGAACGGTGCCGGCGCACCGGGTTCTGCTGCGGGCGCCGGCTCGTGCCGGACAGGTGCCGACGGGGGAACTGTCGTCGTCGGTTCTGCCACCGCGGATGCCCGGTCAGGGACTGGGGCGGTCTGGCCACAATCTGAGAGAACCCTCGCGATCGCGTCCTTCTCGGCTTGCGTCACCCACAGGCCGTACTCGGCCTTAACCTCAAACCGTCGGGTCACGTAGGTGCAGCGGTAGAGCTTGTTCGGCGGCAACCATGTCGCGGCGTCACCGTCACCCTTCTGCTGGTTCGTCGGCCCGTCGATGGCCTGCAGATTGAGCGGATCGTTCGCGAAGTTGCGGCGGGTCTGCTCGTCGAGCTGCTGCGCACCCTTCTGCCACGCGTCGGACAGCGCGACGACGTGATCGATCTGCACGGCGTTCGAAGTGCCCTCGCCGAGGGTGAACTCGATGGTCTTGCCGGTGTAGGAGTCGGTGAGGGTCCCGGTGAGCACGGGTTTGACGGTGATGTTCGTCAGATCCCGCCGGAGCATGTCGGCGCGGGTGGTGCTGCACCCGGCACCGACGAGCGCAGCGGTGACCGCGAAAGCACCCTCCATGACGACGGGTCGCCGGAATGCCGACGATCGACGAATCACTTCACTTCCCCCAAAAAACCTGTCGTGCTCACCCGGCACGTGCGGTGGATCGTAGCCAGGACCCCCGTCAACATTCCCGACACGCCCGCCGCGCGATGGATCATCGCACTTGATCAGATTTTCACATACCGGACAGTTGCCTCATGGTTAGATGTCGACGCATCTGCTCTAGCACACGGGGGAAGTACGTTGTCTACGTTCCTGGCGCTTGTCGCCTTGATTGTCCTGGTCATCGGTGTCATCGCGCTGATCCGCGGGCGCCTGCAGTGGGCGCGGATCTCGAGTCGCAAGACGGCCGGTGTGGTGACCGCCGGAGCACTCGGCCTTGCACTCGTCAGCGGTGCAATCGCCCCCGACAAGGATTCGCCGGCGTCGGACACCTCGAGCCCGACGACATCGGTCACCGCGACGACGACCACTCGGCCGACAACGACGACCACCACGCCGTCACCGACCACGACATTGTCGCCCACCACCACGACAGTGGACCCGACGACTACCGTGGCACCGCCCCCGCCGGCACCTGTGGTGGAGCTGTCCACCGAGGTTGCCGTCGCGCCTGTCGTCGCTCCGCCGCCCGCACCAGCACCCGCGTCGGCTCCGGCCGGTAACGGGGGCACCACTGGCGGTGGGGGTGGTTGGGGCTGCGGCGACGGCTACTACGAGAACTCCGCGGGTAGCTGCGTGCCCTCTCAAAAGTCGGCGCCTTCGGCACCCGGCGGAGCAACCGCGCAATGCAACGACGGAACCTACAGCTACGCCGCCGGCCATCGCGGCGCATGCTCGAAGCACGGAGGCGTCGCGGTCTGGCTCGACTGAAGCGACAGCGCACAGAGCGGCCCTGCTTCCAAACAGGGCCGCTCTGTGCGTATCGGGAGGCAGGTGACCAATGATGACGCTGCCCACTGCAGCTGCTTGACTACGGAACTTCGCCTCGTGTCGGCCGACTCCAGGTTTGCCGTTCGGAGTTTTCTTGACTTCCGTCGGGTCCGGACTTTCACGAAGGGTACTGCTGCTTCTGCGCAGCGTTGGCGAACCCTGCCCTCGACCGCCGGGGCGCAGTCGTCCACCCACGGAAATGGGCTGCGCGCGTATCGCCAGCCGGTCATCTTCCGAAGCGCAACCGTCCGGTCGAAAACGCGGGCGGCGTAGCGGGCGCGACTCGACGGAAACCCTCAGAACGACGGCACGGTGTCGGTGATCGCGATCGATCAGGTGCCCACCCTCTCGGGAACCCCCGCCGCCGGGATCGTCGGTCAGTCCTACAGTCACGCGTTCACCGTCACCGGGCGACCCGCCCCCACCGTGACCGTCACCGCACCTTCACCGTCACCGCCGGCAACGGCGCCAGCCCGGATGCGGACCTCGACGTCACCATCGCCGTCACCGACACCACCCCGCCCCCGACCGGGTCGCTCGGATCGACAGGGAGTCTCGGTTCCCTGAACTGGATCTCCTGACCAAGCACCAGCAACACCGGTCAGGCGCCGTGGCCGCCCACCCCCTCCTGGGGGCGGGCGGCCACCGGCCTCTCACACACCAACACCGTGCTGCGCAACCAAGCAGACCGAGGTGCCCCGTGCGGAAAGACGGACCCGACATCCACACACCACGGGTCAGGCGGTCCAGGTTCGAGAACCGCCCTCCCGGTCGACCCGGGGAATCGGTAGCGGGGCGGCCGGTGCAGCCTGGTTCAGCCCAGCGCCTCGACCAGCCCCTGCTTGCGGGCTTTCGCCAGCCCGCGACGCGCCAGGAAACCGTTGGCCAGCAACAGGATCGTCTTGTTCGCGGGCGCGCGGAACCCGGCCTCGGTGTGCGGCGCGTAGCGTGCCTCGGTGGCGGTGGCCTCGAGCCAGCCGGTGTTCTGGCGGGTCTCGAGGCCGACGAGCCGGGGGCCGTAGGAGTGCGCAAGCAGCCCGGCCCGGCGGCCACCGGGCGGCACACAGGTGGGCACCCGCAGTCGCAGACCGTCGTCGTCGGCCGCGGTCGTCTCGACCGGCACGATCATCGGATATCGATCCGCGTCGCGGTAGGCGAGCAGCAGGTGCGGCAGCTTCGTCGCCCGCCTGCCGGTCCTTCCCGCGTCCACCCGCGGCCCGGTGCCCTTCTTCGGTGGGGTTTGTGGCGCGGCGGCGGTGTCGGGCAGTGGTGCGCCGAACACTTCGGGCTCACCGCCTACGTTCGGCGAAGGCCAGGCGATGACCCGGGTGACGTCCACTGTCACCAGTACCCGGTCCTCGTAGTAGGCGCTCAACCACCGGTCCCAGAACGGTCCTCGTTTCGGGGCACCCAGGTACGGCTCCGAGCGCGTGCCGACCTCGTCGAGCGTCGCGGGGTCGGGGTGGGGGTCGAATCGCGCCTCGCCCTGCACGAGGACGAACCGCGGCTTGGCGCCGGCGTCGATGCCGTGGTCGCGGGCGTGGTACGCCAGCGCGACCCGTGGATTGTTCTTGATGCGTTCGAGTTTGCGGCCGAAGCCGAGCGAGGTGGTGAAGCCGACCGTGCCGCGTTCGCGGTCGCGGAGCCCGATCGGCGCCACGGCCGTCACGACCGCACCGCCTGCCGGGGTGAGGTAGGCGACCCCGCAGGTGAGGTCGCTGCCGATGATGTCGTCGATTTCGTCCGACCAAGTTACAGGCATGAGCGGAGGGTAACCGGGGGTGCGCCGCCACGTTCCGGTCGGGGCCGGAATGTCCCTCGAAGGAACTCGCCCCGCCCGGTGACCGTGGAAACTGCAGTCTCCCAACGACACACGACGCCGTGAAGTCCGGTGGCCGCCCAACCCCGGAAGGGAGCGGGCGGCCACCGGCCTTTCCTCACCGACGGCGCTGCACGACCCATCCGATCGCGGTGTCTCACGCCCACGGTGCATGCACGGTGCTGCTGGCGGTGGGTCAGGAGGTCCAGGTCAGCGAACCCAGGCTGGACCACTGACCACACCCGACCCCCCGCCGGCACCGGTGCGATCACCGCGAACCACTCCCGCACCGTTGCTACAACGGCTTTCGACGCCACTCAGTTCGTCGGCCGCGTCGATCTCATTTGCGCACGGCTGACACCAACCACCGTTCCCCCGGTCGCGCCTGCCGCAGCATCGATTGTTCCGGCAGCGTGCGGCCGTACCGTTGAGCGAGTTCGTCGGTCGGCACCGCCGTGGCGCGCCAGCCGTACGAATCGAACCATGCGACCGGATCCGACGGACCGTTCGAGTGCAGCAGGGACAGCCATTCGCGCCGACTGATCGGGCTGCCCCGGAACAGCGGCGCATCGTCCACGACCGCCGCGAAGTCGACGTTGGTGATGGTGGCACCGATCGCGCTGCCGGGCGCGGACAGTTCCCCGACATGCCGCATCAGCGCGTCGACGTCGTTCTCCGGCAGATAGGCCAGCAGGCCCTCGAGGATCCAGGCGGTGGGGACGTCGGGACGGAACCCGGCGTCTCGGAGCGCCGCCGGCCAGTCCTCGCGCAGGTCGATCGGCACCGTGATCCGGGTCGCCTCCGCGGGCGATGCGCCGTCCAGCACCGACTCCTTGAACTCCACCATCTCGGCGGTATCGAGTTCGAAGAAGGTCACGCGCAGGGGCCAGTTCAGCCGGAAGGCACGCGTGTCGAGACCGGCGCCGAGCAGGACCACCTGGCCGCAGCCCGCGACGACGGCGTCGAGCACGAAGTCGTCGAGGAACTTCGTCCGCGCAGCCACCCACGTCGTCAGTTCCTCGCGGCTGCTGTCGTCCAACTGCTCCGTCGGCGGGCTCCATCCCGAGGCCCTGACGAACTCGCCCGCCCACCGATCGTCGAACAATCGGTCGTCGCGTCCCGTCTCGATCGCTCGTGCCGCCGCGACGAAGACGGCGGTCGCACCCACTCCGCGAGGTGGATTCATGGCAGTACCTCCTCGGTCCACCGTCGATTCTCCTCCCGGTCACCGAGAATGCACCCCCGCACTTAGTTGCGGAAGCATATGGTCCAGATCACACGACCGTCGAACACTGGAGGCAACACCCATGAGCACGAATCGTTTCGTCGGGAAGGTCGCATTCATCACCGGAGCCGCACGCGGACAGGGGCGCGCCGAAGCGGTCCGGCTTGCGTCGGAGGGTGCCGACATCATCGCGATCGACGCCTGCGCCGACTTCGCGTCGACGGCCTACGACGGCGCCACCGAGGCGGATCTCGCCGAGACCGTCGCGCTCGTCGAGGGCCTCGGCCGCAAGATCGTCGCCACCAAGGCCGACGTGCGCGACTTCGCCGCCGTCTCGAAGGCACTCGCCGACGGCATCGCGACGCTGGGCCGGCTCGACGTGGTCGTCGCGAACGCCGGCATTTGCTCGGGATCGATGTCGTGGGAGATCACGCCCGAGCAGTGGCAGGAGACCCTCGACGTCAACCTCACCGGCGTCTTCTACACCGTCAAGGCGGCGATTCCGCACCTGATCGAGCAGGGCGAGGGCGGCTCTATCGTGATCACCAGTTCGGTCGCCGGCCTGCGTGGGCTGCCGTTCCTCGGCCACTACGTGGCCAGCAAGCACGGTGTCACCGGACTCGCCAAGACGCTGGCGGTGGAGTTGGGCGCGCACAACATCCGCGTCAACACCATCCACCCCAACGGCGTCGAGACCGGCATGCAGGTCAACGACATGCACGCGCTGGTCCAGGAGTTCCGAGACACCCTGGCACCGATCTTCATGGGCAGCCTGCCCGACCAGATCAGCCAGCCCGAGGACATCGCGAACGCCGTCGCGTGGCTCGCCTCCGACGAGGCCCGGCACGTGACCGGCATCCAGCTGCCGGTCGATCTGGGCACCCTCATCCGCTGACACCGGCTGCGGTGTGCACGTGATCGGGGCATGCTGAGCACGTGCACACCTTCGAGGTCTGGGCCCCGATCCCCTGCTCGGTCCGCGTCCGCGTCGACGGGGTCGACCACGCCATGACCGCCGCCGCGGACGGGTGGTGGCGCGCCGACGTCGACGCCGCAGCGGGAGCCCGCTACGGGTTCGTGCTCGACGATTCGGACACCGTGCTGCCCGATCCTCGTTCACCGCGGCAACCCGAGGGCGTGCACCTGCCGTCGCAACTGCACGAGCTCGACCCCACCGCGTGGACGGACCGCGCGTGGACGGGCCGGCAACTCGCGGGCGCCGTCGTCTACGAACTCCACGTCGGAACCTTCACTCCGGAAGGCACATTCGACGCCGCGATCGACCGGCTCGATCATCTCGTGGACCTGGGTGTCGGTTTCGTCGAGCTGATGCCGGTGGCGAGTTTCAACGGCACCCACAACTGGGGCTACGACGGCGTGCTCTGGTACTCGGTCCACGAAACCTACGGTGGCCCCGACGGTCTGCAGCGTTTCGTCGACGCGTGCCATCACCGTGGCCTCGCGGTGGTCCTCGACGTCGTCTACAACCACTTCGGACCGTCCGGCAACTACGTCGATCGCTTCGGACCGTATCTCGCGGACGGCGCGAACTCGTGGGGCCGGACGATCAATCTGTCGGGCCCGGGCAGCGGCGAGGTGCGCCGGTTCGTCGTCGACAACGCGATGCGCTGGTTCCGCGACTTCCACATCGACGCACTGCGCTTGGACGCCGTCCACGCGCTCGTCGACAACGGCGCCACCCACCTCCTCGAGGAGCTGTCGATCGAGGCGCACCGGCTGTCGACGCACCTGCGTCGGCCCCTCACGCTGATCGCCGAGAGCGACCTCAACGACCCGAAGATCATCACTGCCCGCGCGGCCGGTGGCTACGGACTGGACGCCCAGTGGGACGACGACGTCCACCACGCAATCCACGCCGCGGTCTCGGGCGAACGCCAGGGCTACTACGGCGATTTCGGTTCGCTCCAGGCACTCGCGCGCACCCTCACCCAGGGCTGGTTCCACGACGGCACATACTCGACTTTCCGCGAGCGAAAGCACGGACGACCCATCGACATTCGACGCATCCCCGCCGACGCGATGCTCGCCTACACCTGCACCCACGACCAGATCGGCAACCGCGCCACCGGAGACCGGCCGAGCACGTATCTCACCGACGGCCAACTCGCCGTCAAGGCAGCACTCGTGCTGTGCTCGCCGTTCACGCCGATGCTCTTCATGGGTGAGGAATGGGGTGCGCGAACACCCTTCCAGTACTTCACCTCCCACCCGGAGCCCGAGCTCGCGAAGGCGACCGCGGACGGCCGTCGTCGTGAGTTCGCCGAGCACGGCTGGGACACCGACGACATCCCCGATCCGCAGGACGAACGGACGTTCCTGCGTTCGAAACTCGACTGGCACGAGCGCGACGCCGAATCCCATGCGCGCCTGCTCGAGTGCTACCGCAACCTGATCGCGTTGCGGCACTCGCGCGCCGACATCAGCGATCCGTGGCTCGAACACCTCGGCGTCGAGTACGACGAGGACGAGCGATGGATCGCGCTGATCCGCGGAAACCTGCGCATCGCATGCAATCTCGGGCCCCGACCGGTGACCGTTCCGGTCGGCGGAGTCCCCCTGCTGTGGTGGGACACGCCCGAAATCGATGCGACCGCGTCCGCGATCGTCGTCCCGGGCCACTCCTTCGCCGTGCTCGAGGCCTTGCCGCGGCACGTCAGAACGGAACCGCGGTGACCACCACATTCTCGAGATAGGTCCCCCGCCCCTGCGCGTCCTTCACGACCTCACCCCCGCACGTGACGATGTGCAGTTCACGCGGACCACCCGCACCCTCGAACACCCACTCCGGCAACGCCTGCTTCACGAACCGCTCCATCCGCGTGATCTTCCACCGCGTCACCACACCATCCTTGGACAGATACACCGCATCCCCGGGATACAGAGTGTGCATCCAATACAACGCGCCCTCCCCCTGATTCGCGTTGTCCACATGACCCGCCACCAGAATCCCGCCGTCCTGCGCGCCGATCGGCGCCGACCCGGTCCAATACGTCACCTGGCTCACGTCCCGCGGCAGCAACAAACTCCCGTCGCCCGCCAGACCCAACGGATCCAAGGCCGTCTCCACCCCGATCGCCGGAATCACCAGATGATCGTCCGGCAACGGACCGAACGGAATCTGCGCGCGCTGCGCCGGATCCGACGACGCCGGCCCCGGCTTCCGCGGCTTGCCGCCGGCACCGATCGACGGCAGCGGACCGGCCACCGGATCATTCACGCCGTCCGACGACAGGCCGAACGTCGATTTCGGT
>Ga0131853_10014952_pt1 | contig 14207 bp, 6 predicted proteins | sample TergutLab28metaG_FD_92764 | JGI IMG/M metagenome (GOLD analysis project Ga0131853, IMG submission 92764) | Labiotermes labralis P1 segment gut microbial communities from Petit-Saut dam, French Guiana - Lab288 P1 (version 2) (version 2) | ecosystem: Host-associated > Arthropoda: Insects >... | reverse complement strand
GTCTGTGCACTTCTCTTGTATGTACCGAGTAAATACCGTGTACAGTCTGTGCACTTCTCTTGTATGTACCGAGTAAATACCGTGTACAGTCTGTGCACTTCTCTTGTATGTACCGAGTAAATATCGTGTACAGTCTGTGCACATCTCTTGTATGTACCGAGTAAATACCGTGTACAGTCTGTGCACTTCTCTTGAAACTGACGTAGGTCGAAAAGGCAGGATATATTTAAGCTGTTTTCAAAACAAAAAAATTTAATATTTTTGTTCAGTGTTACTTATAACAAAAGGGCCGATTTTACGCTATTAGATTGCTAAAATTTTGGCCATTGCAATAAAGCTTTCCTGACAATTGCAGAGAAGAAAAGTGTTAGGAAAGCATTTTAACAGCAAAATCTATTAGCTGACACATGTAATTTAGAACAGCATAGACGCTGATTTAAACATCGCAATGCATATGTCTGGCCGTGAGTGGCATGATCTGTACGAAGGCAGCTGGAGATTTGAATAAAGGTAAAAGGAAAAGTGATCCCGTTACAGGACCGGTGTGGCCCAGAGGGTGAGTAGAGTTGTAGATCTACTGTTCCATGACCGCGGCACTAGAAGGTGGTGAGTGGTCAGCAGCACGCCCCGGACGCACTTTACCCGCGGGAAAGAACCGGTACCCATTTTACAGGAGGCTGGGTGGGCCCCAGGACCGGTCTGGACGGGCGGAAAATCTCGTCCCCACCGGGATTAGATCCCGGACCGTCAAGCCCGTAGTCAGTCGCTATACCGACTGAGCTACCGGGCCCACACAGAATTTAAATTTTTTATTTTATCGACACCAAACAATATGCAAAACACGCCTTTCATAAATATCTATACACATTTCTAAGCCAAATATTCAAAACAAATTGTCAGTTCTAATATGGGAAAGACCCGTGTCGGCAAAATAATAATTCCCCTACCAGTGGCCTAGAAGGCACTCATATTAGAGGCGCAAGCCTATAACCCACTTTAACGTTCCCACCATCAGGTTCACCTGCATTTCCATCAGCCTTTTCTGGCGTCTCTGCTCCTATGCAATTTGTGGAGCTTCCCTGTCGCTTGGTTGACTTATGAAACCAGGTCATGCACGAACAGAATAACATTTCTAACAAGCTCCGAAACTTAAAGACGCAAGCGACGCCTGACGCATTCCGATAACGTGGTAATCCCCCGGTACGTGATGTACTGACACTTCCGGCTGCACTGCCGCCACCACAAGCTGCCGAAATGCACAATAATATTGATCATTTAGTAAAATGGCAGTACCTGTACCATATGACACATAAATCCCTGGAAATGGTTGCGAAATTATTTTCGACAGGTTTTCAACGTCTATGTGTCGATTACAAGATTATGCTAAGTAGGTAAGAAAATAACGCTGTTATGAAGAAGTTTAAGTTTGGAGAGGAAGGAAGAGAAGAAGAATGTGGTATGCTTTACGATTACTAGTATTTACCTAGAATGTCCAAGCAAAACTAAGAACTAAGTCCATATTATTACGATTTGGACGTCCAGCCTTTTCTTATATCTAACGAAGTCTAAATGAGTTTGTGAGATTTGTAATGGACAAAGTGGAACTTTTTTCTTTCTTTCTTTTGGTGCAGCAGCAAGAGCAGTATTCGTTAATAGATGTTTTAATTTCATTTAGGTTACTATTACCGTAAGACGAAAGATTATCATCTTACTTCTACAGCATATTACAAACAAACACAGAGTCATTCGAAATGATTGTCGGGGTTTTAACAACTCGTTCTCCAGATGCAACCCCATGTGATTTCTTTCTATAGGGTTAGTCAAGGATCAGGTTTATGTTCCTCCTCTTCCCGCAAGTATCCCGGAACTGAAGGTGTGAATCAGAACTGCCACTGAAACCATCACCACTGACATGCTACAAACATGCAACGAACTCGATTATCGTGTTGATGTTTGTAGAATCACAAAGGGTGCATATATAGAGCACCTGTAAGTAATGTAACAAAAACCTGGAGTATTGTTCAATTAAATGAAAAAAACATATACTCCTATCTCGAGTGTATTGTTTATGACAAGTTGTTAAAACCCCGACAATCATTTCGAATAACCCTGTAAATCACAGACAGCTTACTTTAACCCATGTAATTTTATTTCCCGCAGGAGAGATGGTACCATAAAGAAGTGCACACAAACTCGGGTAACGCAAAGTGGAAGCCCAGAATAATGCGCTGGAGAATTCCAGTTCCAGGTCGGTATCCTCTTAGTTGCATTATCTAGTTTTATCAGCAGTTTCAGGTCGTCACTAGGAACTCACACTACACAGAAATCAACACGTCGTATCAGACTCCATATCGCTGTCAGTTTAGATTCTGTTCAGTGAAGCCATTTGATTGGAAAGTAAAAGTGTAATCATACTTTTTTAAAATGGGGTTTTGCAAGCATTTGTTTAAATAAATGTGTCAGGCAGATTGCAAGAAATGTGGAGGTCATGTTGTAAATTTGAGGCAGAAAAAAGTTGTAAAAATTAAGCAAAGTGAATAAGGTGAGAATAAGCATAATATTACTGGGCGGCTCGGAAATTTTGAATAACGGGACAATTTACGGAACGCATCAATACTGACGAACAATAAACCCGAACCACAGTTTTCAAATGTTCAGTAATACGCAGTTTTTTTAGTTTATTTGAAATTTGTAAAATTAGTTTGTTAGTGTAATTAAATAAGCGACTCAACAAAACTTTTGCACTATCATGTCTGTGGAGCATCTACCTGTGAGTCCACAATTTGCACAAATCTACAACATACACGTACCATTGTAACTTATGAAATGAAGTGAAATGCCAGCTTGTTGCATCTAGGTAATTTTATTGGTGTATTCTTAGATCGAAATTAATAGGACAAGAAGATATAAATTTAGAAATAATAAAAAGAAAATTTAGATGGATTGGTCACACATTAAGAAATGAGGATGGAGAGATACCATATGCGGCCCTACTTTGGAACCCTCAGGGAAATAGGAAGAGAGGAAGACCGAAAAACAGCTGGAGAAGATCGATAATTAAGGAAGCGGGTATAAGCTGGAATGAACTAAGGTTCTTAGCAGCCGACAGACAGAAGTGGAAAGGACTCATAGACAACCTATGTTCCTAGAAGGGTCGATGGACTCAATTATTATTATTATTATTATTATTCTTAGCTCGACATGTTTCGGGTACATACGCCCATCGTCAGGAGCATTAGATATTGAGTTGCAGCATTTGGTTTTCTGCACCGAGTTTGTGGATGGGTGGTGGTCTTGAGAGCCGCTGTGTAGGTCGTGTGTATGGTGCGGATGGTGCCGTGAGTCGCACGGCACCATCCGCACCGTACACACGACCTACGCAGCGGCTCTCAAGACCAACACCCATCCAAAAACTTGGTGCAGAAAACCATATGCTGCAACTCAACGTCTAATGCTCCTGACGATGGGCGTATGTACCCGAAACATGTCGAGCTAAGAATACATCAATGAAATTACCTAGGTGCAACAAGTTGGCATTTCACTTCATTTCATGAGGAAGTTGGACGGTTAAACAGCCCTCAATTATTGTAACTTAATTGAATTTAGCTCTTTACGTCAAGTCGTTTGGGGAATTAAGGCACTGGATTGAATCCGTTGCGTTTATATCTTGATGCAAAGGGAAAGATGTGAAAGCCGTAGATCCCCTCCAAGTTACTGGTCTGTGGATAAGTACACGATAAAGTTACTACCTTTTTAAATAATTCAGGACAAATTTGTAACAGGCCAACCAGAAATGCAAGCCTTTCGTATAAAAGAAAATTACGAGTACAGAAAAAATAGTAAAAGTAAAAGAGGAAACAAAGAAATGATTAAATTAAAAATAGAATAATATCAAGTTGCGTTTGATATTAACAATTCTCCATTAGAGGTAAAATAATGTGGCAACATTATTGCCATTTCATACCCCATAATCTCCGCACCTACTTCCAAAACTGTTCAAAATTAATAACAGGTTATTTAATCTTGAAGTGACGAGAGTGTTTTCTAACTTCCTGCTTTCTTCGTAAATTTATGTCGATTTATATTATAACCGGAAATTGTTGAATATCGTTATTTCTTCAAAGCTGTATCGATACAGCGATAGCACATAGAGCACTAATGAACTGTGACGTACGATATAAGGGCAATGAAGAATTAAGTTATTGTTACACAAGAAGAGGGCCCAGTTCTGGCTGCCGTCCAGTTGCAGGATCCAATCTAGTCGTCTGTCGAGTGTGCTCCAGTCTACAAGAAAGCTGAAACAACGGCTAAAAATAGGAACGACAATCTAAAAGTGAAGTTCTGTTCCAATTTGCATCAAGCGTGTCACACTTATGCACATTTCTGTTCCCGAAACAGATGTCAGCAGTAATTACGTGAACAAAATGTTAAACGACAACTTTTGCTGACCTTGATGTGAAAGGTGTTTTTCAGTTCGGAGGTCATATAGTTTATATTTTCGGAATGCGTTTTTTTTGGGGGGGGGGGCGATTTTGAATGCAGAATGGCCTTCATCACTTAATATAGGCGGAATTTATGGCAAAAAGAACTAATCTCCAAACGCATAACATTTAACATTGCACAATGACACGAATATTTTCCTCCTTTCTTCGTTACATACCGAAGAGCAGTGGTTTGATGATGGCTGTGGGTATGAATGGGATTTATAATTTATAAAATTCTTTGTATCATGAACCAATCTGTATAATTACATACGAAACTCGGGTTGAAATTCATTTAAAAACAATTATATTTTATATTTACTGGGCCTGGGCCAAAATAAAATTTGCAGCGCCATCGCCCATCCTTTGTGATGTGTCACCGAAAGATTGAGAGTGCGATTTTTAACATATGGAACATCCCACGGCACATCGGCGATAAACAAATATAAAAAACCATAACACAGAATTCACCATTAAGTATAACAAGAACTGGCAATAAATTGTGACAAACTCCTGTGTTTGATTCCAAACAGCAAGATAATGGCAATAGAGTTATGAATTTTATATGACGTAAAAGTACCACGTGAACTCTGTTTGAACATTTTACCTATGTTTTTATGCCAATTAAAAGCATTCGTTTCGTAATTCAAACACATTTAATGTGTGTCTTATTTCTGCGCGCTTGTCGCTGTAGATACGCTGGCTATATTGCCGGCGTTTCGGAGCCGTTACTGTCCCATGCTTCAAATTGAAGAGGCCACTCAATGAGTATCATAGATTTTCGAACTACTTATATCTATGTGTATACACCGCCATTACCAGGAACCAGAATCTACACTGGCATTAGTCCACCCTTACAACGTTACACATTCCGTAATTTATATATATATATATATATATATATATATGTGTGTGTGTGTGTGTGTGTGTATTTATATGTATACGTAATGTGTTGCTACAAAATATTTTAAGTGTATGTTTGTAACAGTTCACCAGGTATTAGTAAATAAGTCAATTATAAATCAAGTCTAAACACAATTTTGCTTATAAGTAACCATTAGCAACATGTTGCGGCTATGAAGCCGTCTTCAGGCTGAATACAACATCATAGTAGTAATTATATATTACAGTGCCATGAGTGTCGAACATAACACTCACGACACAGTACTATATATTTCCTACTATGATTTTGTATTCAGTCTGCAGACGGCTTCATAGCTGCAACATGTTGCTAATGATTATTTATAAACAAAGTTGTATATAGACTTGATTTATATTTGTTCTGTTTACTAGCATGTTTCAAACACAACGGGGGTGCCTTGCCTAAAAAAATTAAGCAGTTATTTTCATCTGAAAAGGTAACTTCCGTAAACAATGTTGCAGTGAATGGCTGTAACGTTGCTCCGCATGATCCCCAATGACTAGGATGAGGAATTAGGACAACTAGCATAGCAGACGCCAGCCCCCACATTTAGGCCTACAGTTTATTCGGAACTTGTAGCGAGAGACAGGTGTACACTCAGATACCGGATGCTTCAGTCGATAAACAGACTAGCCTTCGGGCTGGTTAACCTGGGAATTTAGGCTCGATTCCGGGCATAGGCGAAGAATTTTCTCTCCATCATTCCGCCCAGGCTGGGACTGGCACAAATAGCGTCGTCTGTCTCTTGCGTGCCAGATGTAAAACGGCCGGGACTTTAAGATAACCACTAATTAATATCTAGTCTAGAATATTAAGAAATAATAAAGCCACACCTTTCCTACATTTCTTTCATTACTATTTATGATTTGTTCAAGGACCCTGCCAGTAACCCGGACGGCACTGTAAATAAGGATAGAGAAGAAAGTTGTTGTGGCCCAATCAGTGGCACTGTCAAGATATTAGCCTGCAGGGACCGACAGTGTCACGAAACACATGTTAGGGTTTTTATTGTCCCGGCAGGAATTCCAAACGAGAACCTTCCGAACACAAACAACATACACTACTGTTTGAGCCGATTTAACTCATTTCCGGTGTGAAAATTGCTCCTAATTAATTAATTAAAGACGGATCACATTTACATTACGGGCACAGACGGACGGGAATGTCACTAGAAATACAGTGTTTATACGATTATACCGACAGGGGTGTGTAACTAGACTCATATGTACGGGTGTACAGACAGAGGGGTGTACAACTAGACCCATATATAATAGTATATACTAATTATACCGAAATACTTCAAAACTCATATAAAATAAGGGTTAAGTGTCTTATGGCAGAAGAAAATCTGTGAAGGAATCCCAGTAGAAGCCTACGGTAACTTCGGAAGGTAAAATGAAAAGTTGGAACATACTGGGAATAACGTAACGACTAGCGTGTTTGTACTAGACAGTAAACAGTGTCTTTAGTAGATTCAGCAATACAATGGTATATCAGCGAATACAAAGTACACACTCCAATTTATAGTCCTACCCTTCTTACTAGACACGAGGGATATCGTGGGGTAGAAATGATCTACTTAGACGCGTATTACAGTTGACCTTGGAGTAAGTATTGCTGTCTTCGTGTAACACGTACTTGAGATGTAGGGAAAGGGGGGATGGGAGGGAAGCCAAAAAAACTACAGAGTCTATTTAGGAACGTCTAACGAAGACAGAAAGAGGTAAAAACAAACATCGCCTCCTCATAAAAACGGTTTACATTACGCTTGAGGAAAGTAGTATTTTTATTTCCGTTTAGGTACTAGTGTAGGGGAGTCTAGCCTTAATGTAACTAGACTGAACAGGAATGCTACTGTTTCAGAGTAATCTTTGTGATTTTCTCCTTTGTCTTGATGTCTGTTTTCATGGCAAATGCTAATATTTTTGACAGAGTTGAGCAGATGTTGGTCGCTTGAATGTTGTTTGTTTTATTATTACATGAACTATTATACCTATAGAGTATTTAGTAAGAAGTTCTTAGTCAAGTTTCATTGCATAGGCCTATGTCTACCGACATGCCTCCAGTACGTTTCATTTCTCTAAAAAATTCGTGAAGTCTCTGTTGCCCACCCGCGAACGCTAACCGTGTTCCTCTGTCCATAACACCTAGAATTCTGTATCAGTTGAGGGACTCTTAGCTCTTCAAGGACTATGTTCCATGATGTTAGTCCCGACAGAGTGAAAGCTATAGGGATAGTATCCAGGCCTTGCGTCACAAATAACCTCTCATTTTTACAAAGATCTGAATTAATTGCCCTTTCTGTTGCTGTTTTTGCGTCAAGAAACAAGAGCCGCCATTTCTTCAAACAGCACTATCCGAGTAACTGTCGGACCTGAGACATATTTTTATTTTTTGTGAGGCAGGATCTACACTTTAAATATTATTTAAGGGAATTTCAAATTTTACGAAGTCAGCACCATGTGACAGAGCAATAAAGAGATTTAAAGCCTAAATAATTTGAGTAAAAATCTTTAGACAGCTTTTTGTAATTTGTATTCATGTTTCTATACAAGAGTCCACGAGTCTTCTACGACGCATTATTCACTGAAAAAAAGTATTTGCCTTTATGAAGAGCAGGAGTCACAGCGATATTCACAGGCATCTTGTCATACTAAATTTAATGTAATTCCGTTAGGCCTACGTAATTTGTGCGAACAAACAGGCAGATAAGCATTACATAATTTCATTTATTACGTGTATGGCACGTCATAGGTCTACTACTATTAAATTAACCTCAATAGGCGTAACTTACATGGAACACAAAACAAGAGGGCGAAGAGGCATACCAACACAACAGGCATCTGTTTCCTATCTGTAAAAGATTACTAAACTCCCGTCAATTAAGGGAAATTGTGTAAATAATGTAAATGTATTGAAACGGCTTTAGTTGCCAGATGCAGGACGTCGTAACGTGAAGGACGTAATTTGCAGGAACGTTACTTGACCCAGACTGCACCATAACGTTCAGAGTGTTATTTTTAATTGGAAATAAAAGACGGCAGTGCTAGAAGCTGGCGCTGTAGCATCAAAATGACGTAAGAGTTGTCTAGATGCTCAGTTGTCTTCCTTAGTGCAGAGCAAGTGAACGTTTGTGGTCTAAGAGTGACATTTCGTGTACCAAATGATTACTCTCACAAGCAGAAAGAAGCCATCACGGACTGTTCGGAAAGGAGTCGTGAAACAAGACATACGATTTCCTACGCTTCTTACGTGCTGTTTCGTGTTGCTAGGGTCCCACGAATACAGATGTTCTTCTTTTTGTTTCAGTATATCCGAATTATGTGAAAACTGTGGGATTTCAAATGTTTACTTTTAGCATTATTCGAAAATATTTTAAGACAAAACATTCCTTTCGTTTCAAGGTAACAACAGTGAGTGTCATATTCCAAGAATTTCCTTGAAATAGCATCACAGAATGTTTACGATGAAGTCTAACATTATGAACAGCGTAGTAAATATTTAACTAACCTTCACACATTAAACGAGATAAAATACATATAAGCAATTCCATTTTCTTAGCACGAACGGAAAATGAGAAAGTAACTTACCTTTTACAATGCAGGAATGTCACTATACTACAAACTGTGACTTGAGAATATGAGCAGGCCGACTTTATTGTGATATGGAAACAAGTAAAATGAGTACGAAATAATGCAATGTGTCGATACACTCAAGCATATAACAATTATATGATTAATAAATAATTGTGATTGTAGAAGTTCTGTATATTAAATAATCGTCCTTAAAATGGAATGTAGGATAAATGTGTGTATACAGTGTGTAAAAAAGTGTGAGTATTTTGTAACTACCGGTGAACAAAGGACAGTGCTTCAGTTTTAGGGGAAAATAGTCTGTGTTGTAACAAGCAGCCGCTGTTGGATGGAGTCAGTTTATTGAGTCGTGATGCAAAGCAACAAAGTTCTCATTATTACGAAGACAAACACCTTTTCTTTACATTACGTGGCTGATTAAATCCAGTTATAAATTTTCTAATCTCAGTGATAAAACTATAAAACCAGTACATGTTTTTACAATGTCTAAATATTAGGATTTTATTTTTCACCGCGACTTGTCATAAAGCATTACGATGTAGCAAACACGACTTTTAATATGTCATGACACAGTATATTAGAGTTACATCACTGACAGTCGTTTGCGGGTTACCTCTAAAACAGCTTGCATTTGAGCAAACACAGAACGCGTGATTTGGTTAAATGAAATGCAAACATTTCCTGTAATTTTTTACTTTCTGTGCTAAAAAAAACATACAAATGTAATTTCAGCAGGAAATGAAACAGATTTTTTAACCTAGTTCTGTCAAATTTTACCCTAGCTGATCAATTACTTAAAGGAACAATCAACGAAAGACTCCTGATAAGAAAATGGAATATGGTGGAATAACGTGAATTTTTATTTTGTGATCATATGGCTATAGTGTGCAGTGTTCTTAGTGTGTGTTTATAATGAGACATTGAAAAGTGGAACCCACTTGTGTGTCGCAGTGTTTCGTTCCTCGCCGTTTGTTCAACATATTCTTACGTATATATGCCTTGCTGGGCAACTCTAGGTAAGAAATAAGAAGTGTTTCAGCACTCAGTTTGTCTAATTTTAATTTTACTGTCACACATTTTAGCCAATTACTTCATCTACTTTCATGTGTAACTTCAAATATGATCATCTTATAAACACAGAAGGGGCCATACAGTTACTAGTGACAGAAAGTAAGGCTCCAATTTTTGGGTTAGGCGCCGCGTAGATTTTCATGACCCAGAAAAGCGGTATCTTCTTCAGCGCCGCTGTGAGATTCTCGAGTCTTTAGCGCAATGAAAAGTTTCCACTTCATACCCCTACAACTTATTTCACCCCTGAAAAGTAACGTGCTAGATTTTAAGCTTTTTCTGGGGGGGGGGGGACAGAAGTTTAGATATTTTAGCCGGTTCCTTACTGTTTCACATCTGCCTAGGTCTTTAGCGTGGTCTTTTCTTTTCATATTCTCCGATTAAAACTGTGTATGCACGTTCAATCGCAGATTAAGTACAAACACTTAACTCAATATCCGTCCAAATACAACTAATTCTATTTATTACATGACTAAATGTTTCGACCCATCTCATGTCATCTTCAGGTTCATAATTGGTCTTTAAAAACTTATTGAAGAAGAAACATGCTTTATGGAAGTATCTGATATAATGCACGTTTCTTCCTCAGTATCTTATATCATGTATATTTCTACCTCAGTATGTTTTAAAGATCAATTGTGAAGCTGCGGATGACTTGAGATATGTCGAAACACGTAGTCATATAATAAATAGAATTAGCTGTATTTGGACGGATAATGGTCTAATTTTTGTACTATTAACAACACAACAGTGACACTCATTAAAACTCTTCCAGGCTTGTTACATGTCGCGCCCATCTCATGCTCCTTCATATGACTACCCTAACAGAATTTTGTGAACAGCATTAATTACAAAACTCGTCTCACTACTGCAACTCATTCCTTTCAGTTGGGTTCGATATTCTCTTCTTTCTTTTTTCTCAGCTGACCCCTCATCTCCACGCAGTGCCGAATTTAAGAATGCATGGAGATAACCTCCAATCCCCCTTAAGTCGTCACGGTGTGGTGCTTAGGTGAACACAGGGACAGCTTTACCTTTACTTTGCCCTGTACTCAAACAGTCACTCCCTAAGCCGTTCCCTTACGATGTCGCACACATACAAAACAGAATCATCATATATTGCTATATATAGGCATCATATTTTTAAAAAACAAAATCCGGGACACACAGTAATATGTATATTAGGGGAAGGGACGAGGCAAAAGGCAAAAAACTTTAACCTTTCACGTAATGAAAAATGCAGGATAAGTTATTAAAATTGCCACAACGAGATTACTCAGGCAAAATGATACACAAGTACAAAAACGGAATACTAGTACTAATACTAATAATAATAGGTTTTCACTTTTCACCCCATAAAGGCAATTATGAGCAGAGGTACAGCTCCACTCATTCTTAGCCTCGGCACCAGATGGAGTAGTGTGGTCAAATTCAGGCCCCGACCGCTTCGCTTTACCCCCTGGAAACGGCCCCGGTACCATTGAATAGTAGGTTGGGTGCGATTCAGAGTAGGCCTGGACGTTTTGGAGAAAAGAAAAAGTCTCTTGCCCGCTCGGGAATTCGAACCCGAGTTGTCCAGACCGCAGTCTTGTCACTATACTGTATAGTAATGATAATAATAATAATAAATGTAAATTTCACCCCAGAACGGGCCATGAAGGCTCAGAGGGAAATTAGAGGCATAGCTCTACTTTTTCTTTAACTTCAGCACTATATGGGGTTGTGTGGTCAACGCCACGCCCTGGTCACTTTACCTCCGGGAAAGAGACCCAACACCCTTTGTATAGGAGGCTGGATGGACCTTAGGATCGGTCTGGACAGGTGCGAAAAATCTCGCCTCCACGGGGATTTGACCGAAGTGAGTCGCTACACCGATTAGCTCAGCAGGCCCACAACAACAACAACAACAACAACAGCTCAAGTCACTGACTGGTTCTTTACATATCTGTTCCTCACCTTAGTAGTCTCTCTGCATAATCTATACCTACTATCCTACACATCTTCCCCTCCCTTTCATATTCCGCCCTGCTAGTGGCGGTTGATATCTGTCCTATGCCTGTAGACTTTGTTGCCCTCTGCAGGAAAGTCATAATTTTCGTAAGCATTATCAGAGATGCCTTTTTTTATCCCTTGCAAACCCCGGAATATTTGGCATAAGGAGCCAAATTTTGCGGGATACTGGAACAGGACACTATAACTTAAAAAAACCGGGACTGTCCCGAGAAAATCGGGAGGAATGGGATCCCCAGTTACACCCGATTCCCTCCTCGGCCATGACAGGCTGCACAGCTGCGATACTGCTTTTCCCGGTGACAAGGGTTTCATTGATTGTCTAGTCAGCAGTGGGGCAGGGGTGGTCGTGTGTGGAGTAGCCTACTGCCGTGCTACCAGCGTGCCGTACACAGACCTGCAATTTAGTGTCTCCTTACTGCTGTTTCTAAAATGTGTTGTAACAGAGTACGTAACACTAAACTGTGTATCTCGGAAACACGAGAATAATACTAAAACTACTCATAGCAAAACAGATTGTGACGTTGTGACCTAGACTATGTCGGTTCAGGATAAACACACAGTGACAAGCCTTGGTGTTAGCTGCGTTACACCTCCCTGCTGTACGCGAAGTAAGGTTTGGTTGCTCAGCATTTAATTAAACACGCACACACACACACACACACACACACCTATGAATATATTTAGTCATTTTTTCCAAATTCTATGGAAATTAAATTACACCAACGCAACTTAATACGTTACGTAAATAAAGAGACTATAGGGCAGGGCAACGATAATGTACATTCAGTTTAGTTCCGTCTCTCGGTTTTAAACTAGTTGCAAATGACTTTTTCACCTGCAGTAAGAAGATCATACAAACTGTATTTATTAAAAGTTTCCCTGTTACAGGCCCGGTATGACCCAGAGGGTGGGTAGAGGTATAGCTCTACTCTTCCATGACCGCGGCACTAGAAAGGGGTGAGTGGTCAGCAGCACGCCCCGGCCGCACTTTGCCCCCGGGGATAGACCCAGTACTCATTGTACAGGAGGCTGGGTGGGCCCCAGGGCCGGTCTGGACAGGTGGAAAATCTCGTCCCCACCGGGATTCGATCCCGGACCGTCCAGTCCGTAGTCAGTGGCTATACCGACTGAGCTACCTGGCTCACACTGTATTTATTACAACAAGCAACTCGATATACTTTCTGTGCACCAGTTGACTCACTGCGGCTCTGTTGCAGACAAATCCTTGCGATTCAAAACTGAAAGAAAGGAAGACCAACCGATCCTATTTTTACATTTCTACAAAGCAGCTGTCATTTAAACACACTTTTTTTTTTTTAATATCTTCCTACTTAAAGACCGATTGCAACTGCCTTCTAACGAACAGCCGGTTAATAACATGCGGGGAAAATCGTTGAATGAACTAAAAGCTAATTTGCTAGAGCAGATGCCTTGCCACTGCGTGGGGTCTACCCTGGCGGCTTAGGCAACAGGTCGAGGCAGCCCCGTAAGGAGATAATTGAAGGCTCCCCTTTTATTACTAGCAAAGCCAATCCAAGACCTCTCAGGATACTGTCCCTTGTCATAGGTACAAATTAAATCTGAACAAGCCCACAACAAATTTCAGTATTCTGTATATTTGGTAGCCTCGCCCCCAGCCCATGAGGCCCCCGCGAGGGTCTTATCTATTCACTGGTCTACCCACTTCGCGAGTTGCTACTCGGCTGCCCAGGAATCCAGTCCACTTTTTGTGGGCCGTGTTTGCAACTTTGATAGTTCCGAAAACCCAATTACAGTTACCCATATTGAAATCGGTAAAACATGAAGACGGCGAACTAATTTAAAAAGAGTATTCTTATTAGTTTCTTCTCAGTTGAACCATAGCTTTAAATATGCCTAATGCTCGGGTGTAAAATGATCCTAACGATGAAAGAGCTGAGCATTTGACAAGCTACTCGATTGGTTTGTCAACTGTAGTCAGGGCCGGCTTAAGGCTCTTACAACCTACGCGGCTGCATCGGGCACAAACAAACGCGCAGTTGAGGGGGGCGGGGGGGGGGGGGGGGGGGATGAGACAACGTTGTGTGCTTTTCATATTTTTTAGCAAAAATTTTTAAATTTTGTTTTTTGTTTTTTCCTCAAATCAAGACC
>Ga0131853_10014951_pt1 | contig 14207 bp, 16 predicted proteins | sample TergutLab28metaG_FD_92764 | JGI IMG/M metagenome (GOLD analysis project Ga0131853, IMG submission 92764) | Labiotermes labralis P1 segment gut microbial communities from Petit-Saut dam, French Guiana - Lab288 P1 (version 2) (version 2) | ecosystem: Host-associated > Arthropoda: Insects >... | reverse complement strand
GACGACAACAAAGAGCTTCGCCAATCTCAGCCATTTTTAACCAGTATCTCTATGAGACATTCGCCTGAGTCAAAAAAGCTTTCTTTAGTGAAAGAAAGCCATTCATTAAATTATCATTGAAAAAACATAAATGAAGGTAACGCCTTATAAGCCATGTTCTGTTCCATTGTACTGCAAACGGTGCGGGTGCACCTCGTACAAAGGTGATAATCATCTATCTTCAGGAATGCATTTGCACCCTGACTTTTCCGCCGTTCATTTCCTTTGGAAAAGTTCCCCTACCAAATTTGGGTTTCTCGCTCGTGGGGTTTACCCGTTCCACCTTATACGTTTCCGTATAAGCTACGTCACTGTGGCACTTTCAAGGTGTGAACCATATTTACAAAGTGAACTTAGGTTGCACGATCCTGCCGTCAGCCCCTTCAGACTGCCCTAACTTATCGTTTCGTTAGGCACGATCACTACCGCCATCTCAGGCATGTGCGAGCATGGACTTTCCTCTACATCACTGCAGCGATTATCCAGACGTTATCTTTTATTATACCATAATATTATTGATTTTACTAAGTAGCAGGCTAACAAATTTACCTGCATCATGCATGGAGTCTTCACTGATAAAATTGTAAATATATTACAAGTCGTTCATAGCTACTGTAGTCCATACCAACTCTTTCATAATTTCTTTAATGCGTTTATTACTTCTTGTGTTGTGTGTAAATTACCTTTTGCAATATCGTCCATAGCTCTATGATGCTTCTTTAAAATATACAGCTTGTACAGCACCTCTTCTGAAAAAGTATCATTTTTAGTAGAATTGATTACCTGCACTTTCATCTATATCTCTCCTTAAAAAATCACATAAACATTATCTATATCATTACTCCCAATCTTCACCTGCAAGATGCTTCTCAAATGCTTTCAATTTAGCAATTCGCTCTTTATAATCGGGCAACACTGATTCTACCACTGTCCAAAACCGTGCAGAGTGATTATGCTCTTTAATATGTGCAAGTTCATGTACGACTACATAATCAATCACATCTTCATCAGCCATAATTAAACGCCAGGAGAAATTGATACTATTTTTGCTACTACAACTTCCCCAGCGAGTTTTTGCACTATTAATCTTAACTGCACGAGGTGCCACTTTCATCAGTTTTGAATAACTTGACACTTTATTTGTCAGTACATTTTTTGCAATCATTTTATATATTTGAATTGCCGCATATTTAATCTCTTTAGATGATAAGTTCGGTGGCAGATAAAAACTTTTACCGTCAAAGCCTAGCTCATTATCATCCTTTACAGTGATCGGATATACCTTCCCTTGCACAGACAAAAGGCTTTTGTAGTTTAAAAGAAATTCTGCTTTTTGTTCTATTTGTTCTTGCCTCTCTACTAAACGCTTGTGAATCCAATTTTGTTTAGAAGTTACAATACGATCAATCTCTGCTTTAGATATACCGAATGGAGCACGTACTTCTACAGTTGCATCTTTCGTAATATGTATTGCAATTGATTTTCTTTTGGAGCGTATTAAATTGTAAGTGATTGTTTTTTGCATATTCTATTTACCTCAGGTAACCTTCTTTGAATGTATCGCAGATATAGATTTTATTATGCGATTACATTAAATGATGATTCTAATTCATCTTGAACTTGTTGAATTTCTTCCTCACATAACCCAGTACCTTGCACAACTACTTCAACAGATAAACCCATTTTTAAAAGACGTTTAGCAGTTTGTAGTATACCTTCTTGCACTCCTTTAAACCTAGCAATATCCTTCAACTCAGCTTCATATGAAAAAATTTCTGACAACATATCTCGACACTCCTTTCTGCTCAATACTTCTACTAAATAACCTGCTTCTAACGTTTGTTCCATAGCTGTATGATGTGCTTCAAATTCATTCATTGTCGCTATATTCTCTTCATAACACCTAATAAGGTAGGCATACCCAGCAAGTGCATCATCTAATTGCCTGCCATTTAAACATTCGTAACGAACGTCTAACGTATTAATTTTAATATGGATTGAGTCCAAGTCCAACATAATCTGTGCCGGAAACTTTGCCTCCCCATTATAAGCAACAAAAAATTTTGTTCGTGGAATCTCTATCTTCTTTTTTCCATGCTTATCATGGCCTTTTTCTTTAATAAGCTTGCTGACACAACGCATATAATATTGTGTTAGTCGAAAACTCATATTAGGATTGAAAGTGCTCTCATGTTCAATTAAAACAATCAATTTTTCATTTTTAGTAATAAAAGCGACATCATTATACAACGGGCTTTCTGTTAATGAATCAGCTAAACGAATGGACATAATATCATTTGGATCTAACATAATTCCTGTAAATGCCTTGTAGAGATCTACCACATGTGTTTCTTCATTGAATAAATAACTAAACGCAGTATCTTTAATCTTTCTGCTCAATAGAATACCTCCGGTTATGGTTTTCCTATTAAGCTGTGACTAAATTTATTTTGATGAGGGTGTTTTTAATAGTGGAAAAAACAGAATTGTATTTTGCCAATCGAAGATTTAGTAGTTCTTTAGGGAGGGGTAATACTATATTTTTAGTATAAACTAGTTCTATCTATATTTCAATATATTGGTACCTTAAAATTTCCGTGTTTTCTCAAAATCATGAAAAAACACGGAAATTCCTACAACCTATCCTATTTTGGAATCGTCACTATGAATCGACTTCCTTGCTCTACTTCACTTTCCACCCTCACTGTTCCCCCATGAGCCGCCACAATAGACTTTACAATCGCAAGCCCTATGCCTACACCACCGGTCAAACGATTACGTGAGAGATCTGTTCGATAAAGTCGTTCAAATACAAAAGGTAAATCTTGATTAGGAATGCCAATCCCATTATCTCGAACAGTTAAAACACCATACTCTTCTGTATCTTGCACTTCAATATAAATTTCCCCACCTTCATTTGTATATTTGATTGCATTGGAAAGCAGGTTGGTAAGTACTTGATTCAAGCGATCTTTATCCGCACTTACGTGAGATACTTTACCCTCTACGGAAATAGAAATATCTTTCTTAGCGCTTTCAGGTACAAAATTCCCAGCTACCGTGTGAGCAAGCTCCAATAAATCCACATGAACTCTTTCCAGTTGCAAATTATCCTTTTCTACTTTTGCTAAACTTTCCAGATCCGATACCAATCCAGATATTCTTTCAATTTCTTCATAGCAGCTTTGCAAGCGATGAGGCGTAGGCTCCCATACGCCTTCCATCATTGCTTCCAAATGAAAAGACACTGCTGCAAGCGGTGTACGGAGTTCATGTGCAACATCATCTGTTAAGCGCTTACGCAAATTTTCCTCATTTTCAAGAGAAGCTGCCATATGGTTAAAAGCAGAAATCAATTCATCCAACTCTCGAATTTTACTCCTTCCAAGAAAGCGGGTATTATAATTTCCCCCTGCAATTTGTTTGGCAATATGAGAAGTCTTCATAATCGGCTTGGAAAAGCGTTTTGCCAAAATTCCGGCCGCAAAGAGGGATAACAAAAATGAGAAAGAGCCAACTACTAAAAATATCAAGTTTAAAGAATTCAGGAACTGATAATCACTTTCATTTAAAAAATAAGGTCCGTAATATTGAATAACAAGACTACCCACTTTTTGATTATTCTGCTTCAACTCATATTCATGAGATACAAACTCACCGTTTAAGGCAGGACGCTTCTTTTCCATACGTTCTATAATATCTGTCATGATTTGCGAACACTCTGCCGTGCTATGTTCTTCAGTATCCCAAATCACATTGTCATTGATATCAAACAAACGAATAATATAACCATCATGCATCGCTGCCATCGCAACACCATGTATATATTCTAAATTCCACACTTTAGTAAGTGAGTTATACTGCAAGCTTAACATGGCAGCTGTCTCTTCCACACGAATTTTTTGTTGCTCTTGCATATATTTTTCAAATTCTCGATTGATAAAAATATTGGCTAGTAGGCTAATCAAAGCTATCGCAACAAATACAACTGAAATTATCGTTAAAATAAGTTGGGTACGAAATGTGCGACGCATTTTAATCTCCTCCAAACTTATAACCTAAACCTCGTATTGTCAGCACATATACCGGTGCTTTGCTATCATCCTCAATCTTCTGTCGCAAGTTTTTAACATGATTATCAATTACTCGGTCATTGCTGTCAGTCTCATTACCAAAAACCATGATGAGTAACTCTTCACGAGTAAAAATTTTACCTGGATATTTAATCAGTGCTAATAGAATTTTCAACTCTGTAGCCGTTAAATTAACTTCTTTATCTTGTTTTAAAACAAGCCCTTTCCGAAGATCCACAGTTAAGTCACCATCTCGCCATATGTTTTTGCTTGCCAAAGGAATTAAGTCATCTTCAGTCCGACGCAAAACCGCTTCCATGCGAGCAATCAACATTTTCAAACTAAATGGTTTGGTGATGTAATCATCTGCACCGATTTTCAATCCGTTTAATTGACTGGCTTCTTCCGATTTTGCCGTCAACATAATAACCGGTACGCGAGATTGCTTCCGAATTTGCATACAGACTTCTTCACCGGATAAGTCCGGAAGCATTAAATCTAAAAGTACCAGAGAAACATTATGCTTCTCAAGCAGCTCCAAGGCTTGTTTGCCATTTCTTGCAGCATAGACAGTATGCCCCTTGCTCTCCAAAAAAGCTGTAATTACAGCTAGAATTTTGGGTTCATCATCTACTACCAAAATGTGCTTTCCTGCAATCATGACCGACACCTCCAACTTTTTAAGCATAATTATACAGGGAATCGCGCAAATAGCGATTCCCCTATGAACATGATTAAAAATAATCCAAACTTAAATAAAACTTGATACTGCAAAAAATACTGACACATGCTGCTTCTCATCAGTATAAATCTTTTCATATTTCAAAAAATTTCTCTATTCGCCGCCTTGAACATCACGATTAACTCGGTCACCAAAAACAGCTTTCTCAAGATTTGAAATACGCATCAATATATCAAAATTGGTTGTTCCACTACCACCCATCTGTTGCGGATTAGCAATTTTCTGACTGGCACTTTGCGTAAGCGTTTTAACTTGTTTACGCAACTTATCATTTTCCTGAAATAATCGATCTAATTTACGGTTAAAAGTCTCATAATCCTTTATGATTACGTCTAAAAAAGCATCTACGTCATCTTTTCGATAACCGTTCATTCCACTTTTAAACTCTTTTTCAAGAATCTCTTTCATAGATAAACGAATTTCACTCATGTTTAATTCCTCCTTGAAATCAATAATCAACTATTGAAAACATCGAATCAGCACGCCAATTCGATGTGTACATACCTATTTATATTTTGACAAAAAAATAATAGACTGTCAATTTTTTAAATATTTATTTTATAAAAAAATAATAGAGCAGTATTTATAATATGACGTGCAGCTGTCAGGTTATCTAATTTATAATAGATAAAAAAACGACTTTCGGAGGAAAACAAAGGTGGAAAATTTTATAAACGAAAAAATCAGATGCACTTGGGCTGGTGATACCCCTATATACATTAACTATCATGACAATGAATGGGGGCGACCTGTTCATGATGACGACAAATTGTTTGAAATGCTGATTTTAGAGGGTATGCAAGCCGGGTTATCATGGATAACCGTGCTTAAAAAGAGGGAAGCGTTCAGGGAAGCCTTTGATGGATTTGATCCAAAAAAGGTTGCCTGTTATGACGATACGAAGATTCAGGAACTCATGGCAAACAAGGGAATAATCAGAAATCGCTTGAAAATTAACGCTGCTGTGACTAATGCCAAGCTGTTCCTTGACATTGTCGAGAAGCATGGGAGTTTTGATAAATTTATATGGGAGTATGTAGATTACAAACCTATTATTGGTCACCCCAAGAAAGTCAAGGATTTGCCCGCAACCACCACACTCTCCGATAAGATAAGCAAAGATTTGAAGAAAATGGGCTTCAAGTTCGTCGGCTCGACGATAATATATGCGTTCATGCAGGCTACAGGCATGGTTAATGACCACACTATAGATTGTTTTGTTTATGAAGAAATGATAAAACTCTATCAGTAAAAAAGAAACACCTAGCCAATTAGCTGGTGTTCTTTTTATTAAATATTGAATTAGCAACCTACACTTGGTGTCGGTGCGCCAAAAAATGCCTCTTGTTGAACAGATGTTTCCCCTGATTGTTGACTATGAGGGAAATAGTGATTATTTTGGAACACATGCGTAGTTAAAGTTGTTTCTGTTACCGGATGAATATGCGGTATAATATGCGTCATTTGATTGTGTTTTACAAAGTTAATTGGCGGATGGCAAACTGGTGGGCACTCACAACACCCACAACACCCCGGAAGTGGGATCGGAGGGCAACCGCACCCTACTGGCGGGCAAGGGCACCCGCAACTTACCGGTGGACAACAATTTACCGGTGGACAAGGGCAGCCGCAACCGCCTGGAAATGCATGAAACATAAAAAACTTCTCCTTTCAATCCATAATTAGAGTCAATTATAAGATATGTCAAACCTCGTCATTCGAACTAGTGCAATAACCCATTCATTGCATAAAAAAATCATCACATTCAGCTTATCTACTGTATACAGTACTATAAGAGGTGATCATATGGCAGAAGAAAACCGCAAACCGGAGGAATCCAAAACAGATCTAAGTGATCAATTTCGCAACTTGGCAAAAAGCATGGATGAAGTAATTCAAAAAAAGTTTGGTAACGACCTATTCCAATCGGTTGACCACTTTCTAAAAAACATTTCATTTAGCAGCGACTTTCAGCTTGATTGGAAAGAACATGAAACCGAATACGTAGTGATCGCAAAAATCCCTGGCATCCCCAAAGAAAACATCTATGCTGACCTATCAGGCAACCAACTAAAGATTAGTTACAAGTTACAGGAGGATAACAACATCCGCAACTTTACAAAAACAGTCACTTTACACCATCCTATTGAAAGTGATTTAATCAATGCTCATCATGAAAATGGTGTCTTAACTGTTGTCATCCCGAAAGCGAAGAAAAGGCCAATTGTAATTGATTAAGCTAGGCGAGTTAATGAAAAGTAAATATGTAAAAAGAGCCAAACCATACAAAGTTTGACTCTTTTTATAACTTTAAAATTTACCTAGGTAACTTCATTGTAACCGACAACGTATCCCCTGCTTTCACCACTGTACCTTTTGCTGGTTTCTGCTTTGTCACAAATCCCTGACCTTCATAATTCGTTTCCAATTGAAGTATGCTACTTAACTGAATAACATCACGCTGAGACCATCCTTTTAAATTAGGCAATTTCCATTCCCCTTCAGTAACAATCACCAAGCGCTCTCCATTAAAAATTTTCTCCCCAACAGCTTTGGATTGTGCAATGACCTTTCCATTAGGTGGACCAATAATGACTGTTTGAATATCCGGATTTTCTTTCTGAAATGCTTTAAGCTGAGTCTCAGTTATATCTAAATTAACAAAATCAGGCACTACTTCTGCTTTAATTTTCTCATCAGTATCCTTGTCTTCAGGTTTAACATCCGGTTTGATATTTAAATAAGTTAGTGTTTTTTCCATCACCGGTCGAAAAACATGTGCCACTGATCTATGCCCATTTTCATCAGGCTTTAAGTTCGGTTGTTGCACTGCTATATACATGATAACTTCAGGATCATCAATCGGTGCCATCCCCATAAATGAAAAAATATAATCAGACGACTTTGCACCTAAGTAGCCACCACCCGGAGCTGGTATTTGTGCTGTACCCGTCTTACCACCAATCGAATAACCATCAATTGCATATATTCTTCCTGATCCAGCTTCAGCTGAAACAACCATGTCAAGGTAACTTAATATCGTTTTAGCCGTTTCAGGTGTGATTGGTTTCCCAACAACAGTTGGTTCATGCTGATACGTAACCTCTTTCTTGTTGGAATCAACAATTTTATCGACAATATACGGCTTCATCATCTGTCCGCCATTTGTAATCGCAGTCATTGCTTGTATCTGCTGAATTGGCGTCACAGCGGTTCCTTGACCAAAAGCAGTTGTCGCTCTTTCGATCGGATACTTAAAGACAATGCTACTGCTCACTTCATTTGGCAATTCGATACCCGTTTTATCTTCAAAACCAAAACGCCAAATATAATCACGAAATTGCTCTGCCTTCAACTTTTCTGTACCTAGCTTGGCAAAGCCAACATTTGAAGAACGTTGCCATCCTTCAAGATAACTAATTGTTCCCCAAGATTGATTATAATCTCGGATTGTTCGATCAATAATCGTCATTTGCCCGGAACGAAACAATTCATTTGCAGGAAAAATACCTTCATTCACAGCTGCTGCTAATGTAATCGTTTTAAAAGTAGAACCGGGCTCAAACGATTCTTCAATCGCCAAGTTTGACCAAGCATTGGTAGCATTTTTTCTTGTATTTAAGTCAAACGATGGACGCTGTGACATTGCTAAAATAGCACCTGTCTTCGCATCAGCTACAATCCCGATCATCTTCTCAGGTTGATATTCAGCTTCCGCACTTTTTAACGCTTCCTCTAAAAAGATTTGAATCTTCTTGTCCAGTGTAGTATGAATATCTTGACCATTTTGCGCCGGCGTAGCAACAACATCACTAGTTGGCAAAATCCGCCCTCGTTTATCTACTTTAAAGCTCTTGACACCATTAGCTCCTTCTAAAATATCATTATATTGCTTTTCTAAACCAAGTACACCTTTTACCTCTTCACCTTCGCCTGCACTTACAAAACCAATGATATGTGATGCAAACAATCCGTTCGGATAAAAGCGTTTTGATTCATCTTTAAATAAAATACCATTTAAATTTAATGCTTCAATTTGACTTTTAGCTGTACTAGAAATTTTTCCTGCTGAACCAAATTCTACTTGATAAACATTTTCTTGTTGTAATTTTTTTAAAATTTGACTTTCATCCATTGAAATGAATTGCGCCAATTGCTTCGCTGTTTCCTTTGGATTATCTACGTAACGTGGCACACCGTTTGCATCTTCTTTCGCTTCTTTACTAAGAACTGCTTGCAATGTATAGGAAACTGCATCTTGTGCCAACACTTCGCCGTGTGAATCATAAATAACCCCACGCTCAGCTGTTATGTTTGTAGTCTGAGTATGAAGGTTATCACTTTTCTTTAGTAAATTTTCACCCATTATTTCTCCGGTTGATTGAATATTAAAAAACCAAACGAACAAAATAAGGAAAATAATAATGAAAAACCCAAATGTGACCAAGTTGCCAATTTGGGAGCTTTTATTTTTGTACATGATTATTCAACTGCTTTCACATTTTGATCATTCAAACTAAGTCCCAGTGCTTGTGCTTTAGCAATAATTCTCTCTGGCATTGACAATTCGCTCACTTGATCACGCAAGTCTTTATTTAACTTCGTTTCTGTCTCAATTTCTTTTTGAATCGCTACACTTTCTTTATTTACCGAAAATAATTGTGCCTGTGTTTGAACGACGCCTACAGCAAAGTAAGCAAGTACAATCGATAAAACAAGACATAAAAGCTTTTCACCAGGTGAAAAAATGGATCTTCTGGCTTTAACAGCTTGTTTTTGCTTTGGTGATACTTGCACTTGTTCTTGATGCTGATGTTGGTGTTGATATTGTTCTAAAGCAGGCATGTCTTATTACTCCCTTTTACGCCTTTCAGCAATCCTAAGCTTTGCTGATCGCGCTCGATTATTTTCTTCTAATTCACTTGCACTTGGTAAGATTGGCTTTCTTGTAATTAACTTTAATATTGGTTCTATATCTTTCGGAATAACCGGCAACCCTCTTGGTAAATCCGGTAACTTCGAATTTTCTGCAAATATCTGTTTGCACATGCGATCTTCCAAAGAATGAAATGTGATAACAGCAATTCTGCCATGATCATTTAACAATGAAATCGCTTGATTCAATGAATCTTCGAAAACACGTAATTCATCATTCACAGCAATGCGAATCGCTTGAAAAATCCGCTTAGCAGGATGACCTCCTGTGCGCCTTGCTGGAGCAGGTATGCCTTCTTTAATGATTTCTACTAAGTCAAACGTAGTATTGATTGGCTTCTCTGCACGTATTTGCTCTATTTTACGAGCAATTTGCTTTGAGAATTTTTCCTCACCATAGCGGAAGAAAATTTTAACCAATTCTTCGTAAGGCCAATGATTGACAACTTCGAATGCGCTTAGTTCAGCGGATTGATTCATTCTCATGTCCAGTGGTGCATCTAGTCTGTAACTAAAACCTCGTTCGGCTGTATCCAATTGTGGTGATGATACACCTAAATCATATAAAACCCCATCAACCTTACTGATATCATTAGCTTGTAGTTCTTCTCTTAGATGGCAAAAGTTATTCTGTACAAAAATGATTCTATCTTGATACTGTGCTAGCTTTTCCTTCGCATGTGCTAGTGCTACTTCATCTTGGTCAAAAGCAATTAATCTGCCTTCGGATGATAACGCTGAAACAATTTGTTCACTATGCCCTGCCCCACCTAGTGTGCAATCGACATAAACACCATCGGGTTTAATATTTAATCCAGCTACTGCTTCGCCTAATAATACTGTTCTATGTGAAAACATCATTCACCTTCCAAATCAAAAATCTTCTAATGATTCCGCAAAATCTTCGAAAGATTGACTGGAATCCTCAAGATAAGGTAACCAATTTTCCTTGCTCCAAATCTCAATTCGACCGGAAACACCAATTGTTACACATTCTTTTAATAGATTGGCATACTCCATCAATGGAGCCGGCATATTAATTCTTCCCTGTTTATCAAATTCGCATTCGGATGCGCCAGAAAATAAAAATCGTGCCGCATCACGCGCCTGTTTCTTTGTTAAAGCGCCAGGCTTCAATTGTTGTGCGATAAGCTTCCACTCATCCATCGGATAACCATATAAGCATTTGTCAAGACCACGTGCAATGACAAATGAATCACCAAGAAGCTCTCGAAATTTTGAAGGTATGATTAATCTACCTTTTGCATCTAAATTATGATGGTACTCTCCAATGAACATAGCTAGCTTATCACCCCAATCGTCCCAGACTTGAAATACTACTACTATATTACACCACATTCCCCCACAAGTCACCACTTTTTCACAAAATCCGATGATTTTTTATCATTTTTTCTAAAATAAATGTACAATAGAATACAAGAGGTGTAATAGATGATTATTTTAATTGATAATTTTGATTCCTTTACTTATAATTTGTATCAATATATCGCTAGTTTTGGTGAGGAAGTTGTTGTTTTAAAAAATACCACTACACTTGAGGAAATAGCTAAATACGAACCAAGTCATATTGTTCTTTCTCCCGGTCCGGGAAATCCGAATGACGCAGGTGTTTGCTTGCAAGCGCTGGAGTACTTCTATCAATCGACCCCAATTTTAGGTGTTTGCTTAGGGCATCAAGTGATTGGGCAATTTTTTGGCGCAGCTATTGTTAAAGCAGAAAAGCCGATGCATGGAAAAGTTTCACCAATCATTCATGATCAGAAAACTATTTTTGCTGATCTACCGACACCTTTATCTATCGTTCGTTATCATTCCTTAATCATTGACAACCAAACGCTTCCTACTTGTCTGGAGATTAGTGCAAAAACATCTGAACAGGAAATTATGGCAATTCGGCATAAGCACTATCCGGTGGAAGGTGTTCAGTTTCATCCTGAATCAATCTTAAGTGAACATGGTCATACATTATTAGAAAATTTTTTTACTAAAAGAAAGCAGTTATCCAAATGATCCTATTCCAATTTGAAGGCAAAGATCTCTACTTTGGAAACCCTATCCAAGTGATTGAGACCTATCATATAAATGAAGTGAAACAAAAATTAGCAGAAGTTGAACAGGCTGTAGCAATGGGGTACTATGCAGCAGGTTTTCTAACATATGAAGCATCTGCTGCCTTTCACTCACTCACGAATATACACAAATCAAGCATGCCACTTCTCTGGTTTGCAATTTTTTCTGAACCTTCAGCAAAAAATTTACCGGATACAGAGCAGTCGTTTTCTATTTCTAATTGGTCACCTACAATCAGCTATCATGAGTATCAAGAAAAAATAGCGATGATCCATCAGGAAATCAAACAAGGGAATACTTACCAAATCAACTATACACAACGTTTACGCGCATCATTTAGTGGTGAACCTTTTGCACTTTATCAAAAGCTGGTGAAAGCACAAAAGGGTAACTACAGTGCTTTTATTAATACCGGCAAGCATCACATCCTTTCCATCTCACCTGAATTATTTTTCAAGCAAGATGGTTCATTGTTAACAACCAAGCCAATGAAAGGCACCTGCCTACGTGGAAGAAATCAAGCAGAAGATGAAGCACAAAGGCAATGGCTATTTGATTCTGAAAAAAATCGTGCTGAAAATTTAATGATTGTCGACTTGCTGCGAAATGATATTGGGAAAATCGCTGAAATCGGGCAAGTTGCTGTTCCAAAATTATTTGAAATTGAAGAATATCCAACTGTGTTCCAAATGACTTCAACCATTACAGCACAATTGAAACGAAATATTTCCTATGCTGAACTTTTTGAAAGTCTGTTTCCATCCGGATCAGTAACCGGTGCGCCAAAATTAAATTCAATGAAACTGATCGCGACCTTAGAAAGTGAAGCACGGGAAGTTTACTGTGGTGCAATTGGCTATTTTACGCCTGATAATAAAGCTGTTTTCAATGTTCCTATTCGTACTTGCTGGATTGATAGCGAAACGAAAGTTGCTGAGTACAGTATTGGCGGTGGCATTACATGGGATTCTGATGCTCAGGAAGAGTTTCAAGAATGTTTTGCTAAAGCAAAAATATTAACAAAAGCACATACAGATTTTGAGTTGTTGGAATCACTTCGGCTTGAAAATGGACAGTTTCCGCTATTGCATTTTCATCTGGAACGCTTAGCGAAATCAGCAAGATTTTTTAAGATTGCAATTGATTTTATAAAGCTTAAACAAAAGCTAACCGGTTTGGCTGATTTCTATCCACACGGTTTGCATAAAGTAAGAATCCTGATCGATCATAGTGGAAAAACTACTTTGGAGTGCCTTGCCATTAAAGAGACAGTAGAAACTAAATCAGTCTATTTAGCACAAATGCCAATCATTAGTCAAAATGACTTTCTCTATCACAAAACAACTAACCGAGACCTATTTCGACCTTTCCAAAAAGAAGGCTTTTTTGACTGTTTATTGTGGAATGAAAAAGAAGAGATAACTGAATTTACAACTGGTAATGTCGTTCTTCAAATGAGTGGCGAACTACTCACACCTCCGCTTTCTTGCGGCCTCTTACCAGGTGTGATGCGAGAAAGCTTGCTTCGGAAAAAAATAATCAAGGAACAAACTGTTACATTAAATCAATTAAAGCAAGTTGATAAAATTTGGTATGTCAATAGTGTGAGGGGTTGGGTTGAAGTACAATTAAGGAGGCATTTAAATGACTGAAAAAAAGATAGGTGTTGCTGTTAAGGGATTTGTGTTTAAAGACAATAAGCTATTAATAATCTATAAAACGAAAGAGGAGGCGATGATTGATCCTAATCTAAGAATAGATCAACCAGGTGGCAGGCTAGAATTTGGTGAAAATCCATACGAGGCATTAACTAGAGAAATTAGTGAAGAAGTTAATTTAAAAGTTAGAATTATAATGCCATTTGAAGTATGGAATTATATAAAAGGAGATTTTGAACTAGTTGGCATTAACTTTTTATGTGAATGGATTGATGGAGATGTTCAATTAAGTGAGGAGCATGAAAGATATGAATGGATTACTGAAAATAAGGTCGAGAATAGTAGCTATCCAAATAAAACTGTGTATATGAAGGCTTTTGATTTATATATGAAGTTCAGAGAATCATGACTTTTATCGATTTTACGGAAGTATTATTCCGTAAAAAGCATTTTTTCTATGCATTTACGGAAGTTTGAGACCTGTACTTCCGTAAATCATGATTTTTTATCGACTTCACGGAAGTATTATTCCATAAAAAGCATTTTTTCTATGCATTTACGGAAGTTTGAGACCTGCACCTCCGTAAATCATGATTTTTTATCGATTTTACGGAAGTATTATTCCGTAAAAAGCATTTTTTCTATGCATTTACGGAAGTTTGAGACCTG
>Ga0131853_10014949_pt1 | contig 14209 bp, 20 predicted proteins | sample TergutLab28metaG_FD_92764 | JGI IMG/M metagenome (GOLD analysis project Ga0131853, IMG submission 92764) | Labiotermes labralis P1 segment gut microbial communities from Petit-Saut dam, French Guiana - Lab288 P1 (version 2) (version 2) | ecosystem: Host-associated > Arthropoda: Insects >... | reverse complement strand
TACAAAAGTGATTTTAGTATGTACAAAAGATAAACATTCCTTGTAAGTGCTGAAAGAACATTTGTTTTAGTATTTGGAGATGTAAATTTGACACAGATCTGGTAAGAAGCAGCCCAGTATATGTAATGTATTATTTTGAAATGCCTGTGGAAGCAGAAGATGTTGAATATTATAGATTTTTTCCTATGAGACCTACACTGTCTGATTCCTTTTTCTTTGCATTTTGTTCTTTACTTGTGTTGTGTAAAGCATATACATATATATGCAGAGTTTGTCCTTCATCAAAACACTATTCTTTAATGTGTAAAGTTGTCACCATCCTGTTACATTTTACAGATGTATTCAAATAAATAATAAAAATATGTATACATTTTTTACTCAGTATCATGCTGATGCTTTTACCTTATAGTATTGATATTAACTGGAGTGTTATGTTTACAGGAGGTCACCCCATTTTAACCTTTCTATGTTATGGTTGTGATGTCTGTGCTTCCAAGTATGTTATGTGTGCAAGAATTCAGACTTTATGGTTTAAGTTATCAGAAGTGATTTTGGCTTGCGTTGTTCATCTGTGTTGTGTGTTGAAGCTCTTTAAATATTCCAGTGTACATTGCAGTGTATGCCAAAATCTTGGAACAGCTTTTACATGTAATGAGAGAAACCAAAAATCTTTGAGTTACAGGTGCTGCACACAATCCATGTAAAGCCTGGGGCAAGAATGATCGGAGAGAATTACAATGTCAGATCGCGTCTACTTGACATGAATTGCTCATCAGGTTGACTTGAGCATTAACACTTCTGACATACACTTTATAGGCTACAGGTTTGAATGTTAGACAGAACACCATCTGTTCTGGTTGACTTTTTTGAGATTTTCCTCAGTTTCTCCAAATGAATACCCTAAATTATGTCATGATAGCTTTATAACATGTTCCTTACAATCACCATCTAGGACTCATTATACAGTTTAGTGATGCTGTGTTTACTCAAATGTAAGACAAGGTTTTTCCCTTAAGTATGATGCTTGAATGAGAAGTCATCAGAAATTCATGTATGAAGTACCATACCAGACCGAACCAACTGGATCATGATGAGAGGAACCAAGACCTGTATTGCCAAATCGTCATGTTGACGTGATCAAAAACAGAGCATTACATGGCATTTTTAGTTCCAGTTGTGAATGTTGAAACTTATTTGTTAGTCCCTTAAAATAACAAATTATTTAGGAAGAGGCCTACAAGTGCGACCTGCATTTTGAATAGAACTGGGCAAAGTTATGAGCACAATTTAAACCAATGGTCAACTGTACTGAGAAAACAAATAATTGCGATGCAGCAAGAAAGTTTGGCATTGTGAAGTGAAATGTATGACAGTGTAGGAAATGAGCAGAAGCTAATAAACTAAAAAATCTTTCAGTTGAATACCATTTACTTGTGAGACAATAAAATATAAAGCATGGGAAGTTGCCAAGTGACACAACATCACCTGGCATCATTTCATTGCCAGTGTGAGTGGTGTGTGTGTGTATGACACAGGAGAATGGGTTGTGTCTACATAGAAGAACTTCACTGTGCCATAAATTGCCAGTAAGATTAATGGAGAAGCTTTTTGTTTTTCTGCCACATGTGATGGGACACAGTGAAAATAAAAATTACCTGTGTGACTGTTATGTTGCTGGTGTTAGCAGATGGTAGCAAGTTTCCACAACATGTGATCCTGAATCACCAAAAAGTGCCTAAGGAGTAGCTGCATAGGGCATCTGTTGTCAGATGCCAACATAAAATTTGGGTGAAAGGATTGGTTGTTGGTGGTGTGGAAGAGAGGGCCAGGGGATGACAGTCTTTGATGCATTTCAGGGACATGTAACATCAGAAATTAAAGTCACAATTACTGGTAGGTCCATGAACACAGACCAGTAGTATCCAGTGAGGTATAGTCCGCGCAGTGGCAAAGCCCCCGGGCCCAAAATTCGAAAAATGGGGGGTGCAGTTTTCCCCAACAAATTTAAAAAAGCAGGTAGTGGGCCCCAAAACTCCAAAAAAAAACACATTGAGGCAAAAGCCCCCGGACCGAAACACAATTTTTTTTTGGATCCGGTAGATGGCGGATGTAGCGCTAATTTTAAAAATCAAGTGTAATTCTATAGTCGGCCATTGTGTAAAATGGCGGGTGCAGCGCTAATGTTAAAATAAGTTTAATTTAAGAGTTGGCCATTTTCCAAAATGGCGCGTGGGAGGAGCTCGTTAATTTTAAAGTTTGCCATTTTGGGTTTGCCCAGGGGCGCAAACTTTAAATTAAAGTTAATATGGCGGTCAGCGCTAACCTTTTAAGTCCGTCATTTTTTTTTCGGCAGCCAGAGCGCTAACTTTAAATTATGTTTATATGAGCGTCCCGCCATTTTCCAATATGGTGGGGGTCAGCGCGCAAAGTTTGAATGAAACCTAACTTTAAAGTCCGCCATTTTTTAGAATATGGCGGTCAGCGCCCCTGCAGAGTGAGAGGGAGAGAGGTGCGAAGTATTGAGTGCAAGACGGTAGTGCCACCATGAGGATGAGTAGTGAGAGCAATAAGGGAACACGGATAGAGAAGTGGATCCGCCATGCCCCACTTACGCCCAAAGCTCCGTCTGGAATGACCCGGCGAAGTACTGAGTGCGAGATGGTTAGCGCTGGTCACCCCTGTTTCCCTCGCATGAAGCAAGCTGCTGCTCGTGCACTATTCCGAGCGCCTTGCTAACTGGGAGCCGAGGCAAGCGCATTTTATCACGCGCTCAGGAGAACGTAAGGAAGCTGTGAGGGGAGAATGGTTTTGGGATCGAATAAGGCGGCTTATGCTAGTCCTAAACCATTTGTAAATGATAGAAAACACACATCAGTTATCTTGTAATGTGTATATGCACATACATCACACTAAACAGAAAGACAGTAAATGATCACATCTTATTACCCTTGTGTAGGTTAAAAGAACAAACAGTTTCGTGTTTTGAATAAGGGTGTATTACAGAAATCACACCACCAATTACTTTTTTCGTCACATAACGTCGCAATAGCCTCCTCTTGGCTAGCACAGAACGACGCGTATGTTGAGGACCAGTAGCGTTCAGAAGGGATTACGCAATCATTGTGAAATCTCTTACTGATTGCACACAGTTTGTCCAGCACAAAAGTACATTGCAATGGGGAAAATGTAAGCGGAAGCAGCTTATGGTAGGGAACATTTGATTCCACTGCATAAAGATATTGGTGATATAGTGTTTTGCTAGTCAGTGCAAAACTCTGATAAATTGAAAGTGAGATTGAAAACTCTATGGGAAGCCAAACATCGGAGTGCCGGGGGTTGCCGTAGGCACACATTGCACTTGCATGAGCGTTCGTAGCTACAGTTGTCTACGAACCTTTGTAGTACAAGCCTAAATTCCTCCGAACACTCATCGCATAGAATATCTGATGTCCATCCATCGCTAGCAGCCCTATGATAATATAGGTAGAAGACCGTCGGTGTGTCGACAGGAACTCAAACTATAGCGTACATTTTGACAACAAATACACATACACATGTTTCCATATAAATTACTGAAAATTTATGTTAGATTGGGATCCGCAATATACAGAGACATCAAATATGGTATTATGAACAGTAATTGTCACACCTTCATGCGTAATGTCATAGATGGAATAATCTGGGAAATTTTCATATTCTAGCCATTCGGTTAGACGGAACTCAAAAGGGCCGATTTCAAATGAATGAACTTTCCTGTATATGCTATCTAGGATAGTGGAGTCTGTTCTAGCTACGTGTAATTCTCCCACGGCAGGTCTCGTACGATAACATGAATTGAGCACGCCTGCAATATAAGCAGGGTAAGTTCCTGTAATAGCGCAAAAGGTATCCAATGCGCAGAATGTTTCCAATAATCGATTTACGAAACGTAAATGATCTAGCCTCACGGGAGTGAAATGTGTTAACCATAAGGCATTCCCCGCCTCATTCACCAAGAATTGTTGAGTTGCAAACAGACTGTTCGAACCGTCAAATGGTATGCCGAAATGTCTAATGTGAGGTGGGGGTATCTGTATGTATACAAGAAAGGCATTAGGACTCTATCGCCAACAAGTACGATTTGGAGGTATCGCAAATGCCCTTATATATGAGATTTAGGGAGACTGCTTTAGAATTATTTTTTCCCATATCATCATCGGAAACGACATCACTGTATCGCTTCGGTAGAAATATCTGAACTATTTTTGGTTCAGAGTCTCTTATGGATAGCAAGACTGTAGATCCAAATTTTGTGTTGATTCGTTTAGCGCGGACAATGGGATACAACTTATTCATCTCTAACGAGCTGATATTGACTAAAGTGCTGGAAGTAGCCTTTTCGAATCGCTTTGCGAGATCCATTTTTCTATTGCAAATGCGCTGTCTGTAAGAAAAAGTAAGTTGCATGTAGTGTATGCTCTTAAAGCAGAAATAAGTGTATGACGTAAGAATAAGTATTTAAAAATAATAAATACCTTAAGGATCTATGTGACGTTTCGGGTAAACGTGTCGTGGGAGCCGTAACCCAGAAACAAACAAGAGAATGACATCAGCATCCATTTGCAATAAATAGGAGGTCTCTTGTAGTGACAGCAACAGTGGGCTCCATAGGGCGGGAACCGTATCATTCTGACTACAGTTTAATAAACGAAATAAGTGTTTTGTTGTGTCAAACCTAAAGAGTTGTGTTTCTTATTGTAGAGAGAACAAAAATCATGGCTCGCAGATTCGAGATAATGGACACAAATACGAGAAGGTACAGGCGGTACAATGCTGTAGGAAGGCAGCTTACCGTTCGATTAATACCACCCTCGAATAACAGTGATCCCGTAGCACATTTCCTAGCCAGTGTGAACGATCTCTTTGAGCACGTGTTACGCGATGTAGACGATAGTGATATGGTAGGGATGATTATTCAAAATCAAGTGAATCAAAATTACAAGCCGATCGGAACCAATTTCAGACGGAAAAATCAAATATCCGGAGACGCGTTATGGAGCGTCTTTGAGATAGTGTTGCAGTCGAATTCCAGATGCAATGCCCTGGATTCATTAGTCGTAGGCGTGCATTCGGTCAAGATGCCCGTAGGTTTTTGTAAACATTCATTTAAGAGCAAGGGCAGACCGCTCTCCGTAATGGCGCTCTTCAAGAGAAATATCGTGGAGGTGAAGGCGGAGGAAAACAGTTTAGCTCACACTCTAATAATAGCAATTGCAAAGGTAGATAAAGAGTTCAAATACGATGCCTTTCGTAAAGGCCGGTAAATACGTCACGTAGTCCGAACCTTACTAGAGACGACCTGTATCGATTTGTCTAACGATGCGGGTTCACCGAAATCGTTCGTTTCCAGGAAAACTTTGGAAAGTATAAGATAGTTTTCTACCACGGTCTGAACTGTGATAAAATCATGTTTGAAGTGCAGGTAGACTCCGCTAAAAGACTTAATATACAGTACGATGATGTCGAAAGACATTATCACGTGATCATTAACCTTACCGGTGCCATGGATAGAAAGTACGTGTGTAAAGGGTGCAACAAAGCATGTACAAGAGACGTCACGGACGTCTGCGACCAGACGCGTAGCGACTTCATGGCCAGCTCTCCGCGCGCGTTCTCCGACGTTCGAATCCCCTGCGACGACTGTAATAGACATTTTAGAAGCCGCAGGTTTTTCGACAACCGCAAGCAGAACACGTCAAACAAAAGTCTGTATGTGAACATAAGCGATGTTGCGCGACGTGTGGATGGCTCGTGACGCTCGGAAAGCACGAATGTAACAAGCGATTCTGTGAGAACTGTAAGCAGAACAAAGACGTGGATCACCTGTTTTACATGTGACCCCTTAAGTACGCGTTGCCCTCCGCAGGTGATAAGGTACTATACGTATTCTATGATTTTGAGACTACGCAAAATACCGGATACACGGACGAGGCTAAGTTATACGTACCTGTGTGCGTGCAACAGTTTTGATCTCGGTGCGAGGACGTGGAAGACGGAAACTGCGTGCGATGCGGTAAGAGGAAGACTCGTTCTGGGGTGATCCTGTTAGGGACCTGCTTTCGTATCTATGCGAAATGCGTACTGGGCCAATAAGATCGTCGGTATGAAACACAACGCCAAGGCGTTTGACCTTCATTTCATCCTGAACAGGGCGATGCTACTAAAATGGAAACGTGAACTGAACACGAACGGTCTGAAAATAATGTGCATGACGACGGAGCACCTGGTCTTTCTGTATAGCGTGTCCCTCCTCCCGTGTCCTCTGCGTATGCTGCCCGAGGCGTTCTGTATGACGGCCTCCAAATCGTGATACCCTCACTATTTCAATACTGAGGAAAACCTAAACTACATTGGTCCCATCCCCGACGTGTCGTATTACGGTGTGAATTAGATGGGTGAAGAGGAGAGGAGAGAGTTTCTCGCTTGGTAAGAGAACTGGAAATCGGAGCCTTTCGACAACATGCGCGTGCTGGAAACATACTGTCAAGATGATGTCACAGTCCTAAGACAGGCGTGGCGAGTGTTTAGGCGCGAGTTCATGCACATAGGGAATATAGAAGTATTTATCGAGGCAATAACAATCGCGTCGGTATGCAATGAGGCCTTGTGTAAACGATTCGTGCAGCCCGACTCTATTGGAATCATACGGCCTGGATGCTACACTTCTAATAACAAGAACAGCAAGAACGCCTTGATGTGGCTGCTGCATATGGAACAGACGGACGGGGTGAAGGTAATGCACGGCCGCAACGGTCGCGAGTACACACTGCCCGAAATGCCCTGCTTCAGTGTTGATGGTTATTGCCTCGAGACCCGTACAATCTACGAGTTTTTGGTTGTTATTTTCACACGGAACGGCTGGCACACGTGCCTGCCATTCCGTGACGTCAGCACCATAAGTGTTGATACACTAGCGGAACGGTATGAACGAACGTTGTCGCGTCTGGAGCAGGAAACGCCAGCGCAATATGAAGTCAAGGTCCAATGGGAATGTGAGTTTGACGATGCAGGTATAGGGAAACCCGAACTGCTCGCGCATCCCATAGTACAACAAAGTCCATTGTGTACCCGTGATGCTCTGTACGGGGAACTACAAGGCACGGGAAAATGAGACCATCCAATATGTGGACGTCATGAGCCTCTACTCTTACATATGCAAGTATTTTGCCTGTATAGTACATGCGTTCTCACCTCCTCTCCTCCAGTGAAGAATGTGGGCATACCGAGGATGAGGAGCGAGCCCCGACCGGTACGTGGGTAATGGGCGAGGTGAGGTTGGCCGTGGAAAAGGGATACAGGACACTCGAGATATATGAGTTTACGAGTATCAGGTCACCCAATACAATCCCCGAAACAGGCGAGGGGTTCTATTCGAGGACTACATAAATAAATTTTTGAAATTGAAAGCGGAGGCGAACGGTTATTCCGGCTGGGTCCATAGTGCCGAAGACGAGGAGCGGTATGTGGAATCGCTTTAGACGAGTGAAGGGATACGGCCAGAGAAGGAATCAATCAGGTATAACGCTGCGAAATATGGTGTGGTCAAACTCTGTCTCAACTCCATGTGGGGGAAATTGACGGATAGGAACGATCTGACTGTGACCAAAGTAATCACGGAACCCAAAGAACTGCCACGCCCGGCATCGAGGTGGTAAACCTCGTGTTTGCTAATGATCACGTAGTCTGTGTCTCGTGGAAGTACGGGGCAGAGGATAACGTGCCGATTTTGCGACATACGAACGAGGTAATAGGAGCTTACATCACCACAGTGGCAAGGATCCATCTGTAACGCTATCTGGAAAGACTAAAAAAAGAACGCGATCTATTGCGACACGAATTCGTTAATATACATTCAGCCGAGGGACGAACCCGATCTGATTGAAACCGGGGACAAATTAGAAGACATGAACTCCGAATTGCGCCACTCAGAAACCATATCAGAATTTGTGAGTGGCGGGCCAAAGAACTACGCGTACAGGGCGCTCGATACTGTGACCGCGGCGGTTGAAAAAATCGTCTGTAAAGTCAGCGGCGTAACACTGAATTACAACGTCTCCCGATTGGTGAATTTCGCAGTCATCAGGGACATGAATCTGGAGTCGGGGGAACCTACCGTGGTGAATATACATACCGAGAAGAAGGTTAAGCGTATGAGGAAGGGAGGAGGTGCTACTGTACGGATAGTCACCGAACCCTTAGATAAGTTGTAAAGAATTTCCTTCTTCAAGAAACGCCGATTAGGCGAAAATACGTCCCTCCCCTTTGGGTATAAATAGGGGAGGGTGAGTAGGGAGAAGGTCGTGTAACAGCCAGACTACCCGTGAGTGGTGATCTTAAATTTAAGCCTCCGTCATCGTGTATAGTGAACGCTCCAAGCGGTTCAGGCAAAACGTCACTCTGCATACGGTTCCTAGAGTCCCTCGACACCCTCTGCAACGACCGAGAAATTGACGGGGGTATAGTCTGGTGTTACGGCGAGAATACCGCTGTTCCGTCACGTCAGCAGTTGCCCGCAAACATCAAATATAACGAGGTCGTACCGGAGAACTTTGATGACGCGCGCGGCAAACCGTGCCACGTGATCATAGACGTTTATTCTAAGCAATTGTATGACTTGTTTACGAGAGGCAGCAATCACAGAAATTTCAGCGTGATTTTGATTACGCAAAATCTCTTTCATCACGCACGCTACTGTAGAGATATTTCGCTGAATGCCCATTATCTGGTCTCGTTGAAATACGTTAGAGATAGGTAGCAGTTTATGTATTTTGCCAACCAAGTTTATCCCGAAGATAGTATTGGGTTGTATAACGCCTACTCGGATGCGACTCAACGACCCCACGGTTACCTCATCTTGGATCTTACACAAGATACGAATGACAGTCTGCGGTTTCAAACCAACATATTCCCGACAGAATATCCTCCGGTCGTCTACTCGGATATTGGCGATGAAGCGTTTGAGATCCAATTATCACGCCCTTCACGTGCTGAAAACAAACTGAACGGAGATTGCGTAAAGCCCAAATAACGAACTGTAACAAAGAACTCGTGAATTGTATAAGCGAGTGTGTGTTGAATGTCCTGAACGGCAATATAAAATTGTCAGTTTGTAACAGGCGCAAGCTGCAAAAATACAAGGCCTCGCTTCCGAAGGTCGCTGATAGGCACGTGTTTCTCTCAGGCATAAAGAGACTCATAGTTCAGCGCGGGAGATTTCTATTGACCCTACTGGGCGCCATTCTGCCAACGATCGCCAGCCTCATCTTTAGGTCCCCGCGTGCATGATAAAACATATTACGTAAGATGTCCCTCGTCTCGGCCGACCATTACCATAGTAGGGACAAACGACGCCGTCGCCCTTTCTCTTTGCGTCGCGACGAACGTAGAGGGAGACTTAGGAAAAAACACCATCCTTATGAAGAGTGGGTTAAGATGCGCCAGAAAATTCACGAGGCCGATATCAAACGGAAGACGCAGACGAAAGCGATCTCGGATTTTCTAAGACGATTAATGCCCAAAACGATGACAACTTCTAGCAAGGTGACCTCCTCCCCAGAGCCCGGGCTATCAAAACCGTTTATAGTCCCAAAAATTGAGCCGAAAAGACTCCAAAATGGTCGCGACGCAGGACGCCTGTTGGCGCTCCAACGACTTCTAAAGAGATCGTATATGGGACCACTAAAGAAAAAGTTATTCCAGGAATCGGATATGATGGTGATGATGATTTAGTCAAGGAGGAAGACGAGACACAGACGTGCGATAGAGAAGAAGAAAAAATGTCGGAACGTTGCTAGTCAATACATGAGGAGGTGGCGTTTTCTCGTTTCACAAAACGGTATCCGCAAGAATGGCGATCTATTAATGATAGGTGATTCTCCGGTGGTTATAGATACCGATGACAATATCAAACGTAAGGGAACTGTGTTTAAAGGGAAGGAGGGGTTATGGGATCTATTGACTCGTAAGAACGCGAGTAGGGAATTTATCGGCCAGGAGGATCTAAAGACGTATAAAAAATATTGATATTGACTAACGCTCATTTGAACAGTTATCAGCCTGACGATACATAAATAAACCGCGAGGAAAGAAATTTTGCTTTGTCATTTCGCCCCTCTTTGCGAAACCGAAGGAACGGTGTTCAATACGCGTTACGACTTCAGTGCATAAAGTGTGACTGACTACTACTAGCAGATTATATTATGACCCCGCCAGACAGTCGGCCTTCTCGACCCTGCGGAAGCTTTGGTCCGAGACGACGGCGAAAAGGAAAGGTACATCGACGGGCAGAAAGTCCGTCGACGCAATCAGAGCCTGATTAGAGAAACAGGATGCCTATACGCTTCACAGACTTGCGAGGAAGCGTTTCGCGCGTAATCCCTGTACCGTGACTAACGTGATGGGCGTATGGGAATGTGATCTGCTGGATGTACAGGCCTAAGCAAAATACGATATTCAAAAATACATTCCATCTGTTATAGATGTATTCTCGAAATTTCCACACATGGTCCCTGTAAAGACAAAGAGCGGACCTTCCGTTGCCTCGGCGTTTCGGTCCATATTCGATGACCCGAAATATTGGAGACTAAATCGACGTCCCATATGGGTACGAACGATGAAGGGAAAGGAATTTCTAAAGAAACATTTTCAGGATATGTTACGGTGCGAGGGCTGAAAGTTTCAGGTGTGTAAAATCTCCGACTTGAAATGTGCGGTCGTGGAAAGTGTGCATCGCACGATTCGAGATAGACTCTACAAATATTTTACATATAAAAATACTTATAGAAATATCGATGTTCTCCCTAAATTTGTCAGGGCCTACAACGACACAGTTCATTCGACGAGAGGCATGGCGCCCTCGCTAGTGAACGATTCGGACGTTCTCGCGATATGGAAGATGGAAGCCCGTAAACGGCGTGTTGGCGACGCGAAGGCGACTTTTCACGTGGGTCAGCTCGTACGCATCAGCAAGGAGAAGATGCGGTTTGCCAAGGCTGCCGAACAGAATTTCAGCACCGAGATATTTCGGCTCGCGAAAGTAATCGAGAGACGCCCGGGAGCCGTCTACGAGCTCGAGGATTTAAACCGCACGCCTATAGACGGCCAGTTTTATCGGGAGGAACTGATCCCCGTACGCATAACAGACCGGGCCGCTTATAAAATAAGGAAAATACTGGACAAGAGGGTAACACGAAGCATTGGTGAATATCTTGTACGCTGGCGAGGTTATAGTCAGGACTTCGACTCCTGGGTACCTGCAACTAGCGTGAGGAATATCTAATATGGCGACGACGAACCGAAGCCACTTTTACATCACTGTGTTCAACAACGCCTCGCGCAACATCTATGAACAGATTACCCACGCCGATTTCACGGTGAAACTGGCGCAAACTATAGACTTCTGTTCGATCTCCAATTAGGAAGTGGGGGTCTGTGATATTTCGTGTTTCTCGCCGCACATGGGGGACACGCCAGCCCTAATATACTGTAACCCCATAACGCCGCAATTTGTGGGCGACAGCTGCGTCCGCTGCATGCGGACTTTCGTTTTCCCTTCATCATCATCATCATTATCATGCCAGCACGAGTTTCGATACGTGTATTATGTGCCCGTCGAGCAGCGGAGATTTCAGGACGTCTGGATCGAGTTCTTGACGACGAAAGGGCTGCACATCCTCTTCGAGGATATCGCGACGCCCACAAAAGTGGTGCTTCATTTTCGCAAGAATTATAAGTGGTAATCTATAAAACGCGGCTTCGCCATCTCTAATAGGACATTTAAAGCGATGCATCGATTAAAAGTGTACTACATAAATCAGGTGGGTCGAGGTCTTACCCAGGGGATCGGACCCGTCTATTCCGCCTCTCTCTACCTTCAGCGAGGACACGGGATGTAATGTCACTCTCAATGGCGTCACCATTACGCAGTATCGCTCTTATCTCGATACTCTCAAGACCTACGGCACAGATGCGGCGGCCTCGCATCAGTCAAACGCGTACCGGTACTCGACACTTGCGACATGCAGCCTTGCAAACCTACGGCCGAGACTCTGACCGCCACGACGAACCGGGTATTCATCACTCGATGGAACAAACTTAACGCGAGTAGAGAAGTCCAGCTCTTTGGTCGATTACTAAATGACCTATATAACGTAACCCTATACTTAGTGCCGGGTGTGAGATTGCATATCAGGTTGACGAAGGCCCGATCGAGCTTCTATTTGATGAACAAGTCTGTCTAATCAAAAACCTTTTTCAAAGTTTTGGACGCCCAATCACTAGTCAGACGCGTAAGACCAAACCCCGCCATACTGATGGCTCACAATTCGACTCTGAGCAAGAGGATTCTCGTGCGATATAACGTAACGAGAGCTGAACTCAGGACGTTCACATTCTCCGCCATATCAAAATCCTTGTCTATCGACAACGCTGTCCTAGGTCACATTCCCAAACGTCTCTTGTTCACTATGGTTAAGAACACCGATTTTATCGGTTCGCTGTACAGCAACCCATACAGATTTCAATATATCGATATCAGCGATGTTTCGCTGTTTGTGAACGGGACACAGTTCCCTAACGAGGACCTATCACTGGGCATGGATCATGAAAAGACTTCCGTCATGGGCTACAGGACGCTTTTCGGGGCGTCCGGCATACATCACTCGAACTCGGGAATGCAGATAACACACGATATGTATATAAACGGCTAGTTCATGTTACTCTTTGACCTTACACCTGACCGGACCGCGTCGGAGGGTCATACGTCCCACCCCGAGAACGGCAATATCAGAAACGCGTTGAAATTAAATAAGTCATTACCCGAAGCGGTCATGTGTCTGCTGTGCCTAGAATTTGACATTTCAATCCTAGTAGATTTTTCGCGTAACGTCTCGACTGACTCCTAAGAGAGATGGACACTGCGCAAATACTGTGTACACTGCGCGAAGTTAGCTCATTCCCGACGTTTTCCCTTCCGATCTCCTACCACATTCGGTCGCGCAAACTTGCACCGTCATCGTCAGTGCCGATCCCCACACAACAGATTTTCACACTGGCTAGCCGTACACTTCCGACCCAAATCGAGTGCCTACTACTTTGATTCGTATGGTATCGTACCGCTCGTACCCTACATCCAGGCTCTCATTAAACGCAACTGTACGACCTGAGACTATAACAGGAGACAACTGCAAGCCCTGACGAGTAACGGCTGCGGCAAGTACTGCTGTCTATTCGCCCTCTACATGGATCGGGGCTACACTCCAAAACCATTCATCTCGCTCTTCGATGCATGTAACGCAGGCCCGCAGGTGGAGCGATTGTTCGCTACCGTATTCGGGGCCCAACTGTCGCGTGGCGGCTGGAGTTAATGCTGTCGCAGCTGTCTATAAAAAGGTAGGTATTTTAACGATTCTTTATCATTCCTAATTTAACGTGACTGGAGGTAGGGTGGTCGTGATTGATTACGAGTTCTTGCGGGGGCGCCAGAATGAGACGGTCGTCAAGGAGCTCTGCGTGGCCGCATCCGAGACGTTCCGTTTCAAGAGCCCCTAGAAGATGGCGGACCACGACTCGACAGAGTACGGCTTAAATTGGACTGATGGGCATTTAAATGTAAAGAATTACACACGGTCATTAAGGAAGCTGTGGCGGGATTCGCGCACCTCTACGCCTACGGCGTCTCTAGATGTGTATTCCTCGCGGGACTGCAGATCCATAAGCTATAGGATCTCAATTGCCCCTCACCCAACTCTTTCAATCACGACCGGTGGTGTACTTTAGCATGTCACAAGTTTCCTAGATTTGCTTGCGTAACCAAAAACCGCGCATTCTCTCTACGATTGGTTCATGTACTATCTGCAGAAGAAAGATTTTGTCCAATGTCCTCGTAACATGACATGTCATACTGCCGAATTTGTTGCAGCCCTATAAACCGGTCGAGCACGTCGTCCATCCCATCACTCTGTTCCCTGCTGCAATGACGTCTAGACAGCATACTACCACTATTGAACGGTCAACCGACGTTGTTGCTGCTGCCAAGAGGAGGAGGAGGATGTTGAGCCCCCCTGCCCGGGAGCAGCAGCTGCCTGACCTCTCATAGTCCCAGAGTGACATCTGTACCTACTGGACCGCCAATCCAGCATTCGATCCCCAGAGAGTCCTGCTCAGGCGCCTG
>Ga0131853_10014948_pt1 | contig 14209 bp, 13 predicted proteins | sample TergutLab28metaG_FD_92764 | JGI IMG/M metagenome (GOLD analysis project Ga0131853, IMG submission 92764) | Labiotermes labralis P1 segment gut microbial communities from Petit-Saut dam, French Guiana - Lab288 P1 (version 2) (version 2) | ecosystem: Host-associated > Arthropoda: Insects >... | reverse complement strand
TCTAAACTTTTATTCATGTATTATTTCATTTCCCATAACATTTTGACGACTCTTAGAAACAAAGTTATGTTAATTCTAAGCTTTCGTTTGTATTACTAATTCATTTTTGAGTCTCAATCTTTAAAAAATTTTTCACTAAAATTTTTATTCTTTATTTATTAATATGTTTATTTTTTTATGGCCTTTAACTTTACTTAAACATTCGCTTCCCTATTTGCCCCAGTCTGCTGTGTTGGTTTCGTCCTCTCATCTAAATATATCGCTTTATTTTGCAACAAGCCTATTAAAACGCCTATTCTTTTATTTGCAGCCTACTTCTCTCATTTCAAGGGCATTAAAATTTATACACTCGCTTTATATATCAATTTCATATTTCGATTCATGAATATCATCTTTATGTATGCTAAGCCATTCGGATCTACTTTCGAATAATTAATAAGTTTTAAAAAATTACAAATAACGCTCGTTTTTTGTATTCTTATAATTTAAAGTACCTTATATTTATTTCGGTGATTCACCAGAGGTCTCCCTAAATTCCGAAAATTCTGCCGTCCGTAAATATAAGAAAAATTTTAAATGAGTCATTGCTTAAGAAATGCATGTAATTTAGCATTAAAATTAATTTAAAATTAATTATGCCCTCTTGATTATGTCTCCTAAACTAATGGTAGTAAGCTTCATTCGCAATTTGGTACTTCTTTCTTGATGATTAATTCCGTATTTGTTAAAGAACCAGATATATGGCTATATTGTAGAAAGTACTAAGGGTTTTCCGACAATTACAGTGTCAGTGTAGAATGGAGAGTGGCTTGAAATTAAGGGTCAATATTGTGGGTCAATTTGCGAGATATGCATTGACATTTCATGTTGCAGAAATGTTTATATTTAAGAACAGTACCAGAATAAGAGGGGTGTTCAAATAAAGACTGTTCTTATTAATTAGACGCCAACCAGCACGGAGCGCGCTACGGCTACTGCTAGCAACCTATCGCTGCGTTTGACAGCGAAATGCCATTTGTCCCATTTCTCTACTACAATTAGTCGTCGAGCTACTTCAACTGATCTGAGCACGTGCACAAGCTGTTCGTCTGATTAGTGACAAAGTGACAATGAAACAGTTTGAAGAACAACTTGTGATTCTGAACTTTGCTGCAAACTTGGTAATTGCTTTACAGAGACATTTCAATTGTTTAACCGAGCTTGCACGGTGAATCGTATGAGCCGATCGCATTGCTATGAGTGGTTTTAGTATCTTTTAGTTGGGCAGGATTTCGGTCGGTGAAGATCCCAGGCCCGGACGACGTTGCACATCAACAAACGAGGATCATGACGAGAGGTTTCGTGTTGTGATTCGTGGAAATTGCTGTTTAACTGTCCGAGACTTTACTGACGAATTGGGCACCGGCATAGGATCGTGCTGTCAAATTTTTAATGAAAACATTCAGACGCGTCGCGTCTGTTCAAAATTCGTGCCGCTCCTGTTGACTGTCCATCACAAAAAGTAGGGCGTTGAAATCAGTACCTGCTTGCCAATACAGTAGTAACCGGTGAGGTTCGGCTCACATTATTAAAAAGGATAAGCTTTCGATAAATGTAGAGTTGTATTTCATCAGGGTTTGACCTCAGTACAGTTTGGTATCGCGGTCATTCCGTTCCCCCCAGCGCCGGTGATATTGACCCCGTTCGGGGGCAAAATCACCTGGGACCAAAAAACCGGGTTTGAAGTTAGTGCAAGAGTGGGACAAGAAAAAAAGATCGTGTTGATACAAGAAGAATCTGTTTGTGGCCTGGGCACTACTCATTCGTTAACTTCGGCATAGGTCACGGTGTCACCACGTTGTTTCATGTTGAAGTGAGTGCAAGTGTGGGTCCAGAACCAAAAAAATATTTTGATGCAAGATGCATATGTGTGTTGCCCGAACAATACTCGTTCTTAACTTCGGCATACGTCACGGTGCCGCCACGTTGTTTCATTTTGAAGTGATGCAAGATTGTGTCAAGAACAAAAAATCGTGTTAATGCAAGAAGGATCTGTGTGTAGCCCGGGCACTACTCATTTTTAAACTTCGGCCTAAGTCACAGTGACGCCATTTTGTTTCACACGCGATGGCCTCCGTAGAGGCACGTATGGCGTTCCCTCCGAAGCCACCCCCAACACTAAGGCCAAACCTGCCGTCGTACAGATTGGTAAAGTCCAATTTTAAATTCCGCCATTTGGCAAGAAGGTGGTCATCGCGCGAAACTTGAATGTATGTGGGTGACCCGTTATGTCCTAACTACGCCGCAGTTTCCGACCGGATTGACCTCCCCATGCGGTCGAGAGGTTACTCGTGAAGTGTCCAAGCGCCCGGTCACCCCTGTAACACCTCACATGTAGTGAAATGCTGATGTAAGTGAATTCTAACATGCGCTCACACGTGAGAAATTAAACGCTTCGTTAAGCACGCGCCCAGGAACTTTGTACTTGGGAGGTACCGATCGTGACATGGCAATGTACATAAGCGGCTATGTTTGAAGGAGGCGTGGTTGGGTAATTGAGATCCTCAAGGTTATGGAATGTCCGTCCCTTCAGTCCTGTGAGGAAAGTACAATTAGAGACGACGTAGGCGTTAAGTAGTGCGAAACCAGCCACTGCTTCGGTAATGACCTTGTATAATTCTTTATATTCAATATGTCCGTCGGACTAATTTATGCCGTTCTCTGTCAAGTCATGATCCGCCGTTTTGTACGGGCTCTTGAAACGAAACGTTTCGGACGCGACAGCGCTGGCTACACACAGCACCTTGACGATCGTCTCATACAGCGACAGCCGCAGGAATTCTTAATCAATCACGACATCCCTACATCTAGCCATGTTAGATTAGGAATGATAAGAATCGGTAAAATATATCTACCTCTCATATTTAACTGCGACAGCTTTAACCCCAGCTTCCACGCGATATTTTGGCCTAAAATTAGGTAGGGAACCATCGTTCCACCTGCCGATCTGCGTTGCGCGCATCGAAATGCGTGATGAAGTGTTTCGGTGTGTAGCCCCGATCCATGTAGAGGGCGATTATACAGTAGTACTTGCCGCACACGTCACTCGTAAGTCCCTGCAGCTGTCGCCTGTTATACACCTAGGTCGTGCAGGTGCGTTTAATGAACGCCTGGATGTTTGGTACGAGAGGTAAAATGCCATACGAATCGAAGTAGTAGGCACTGGAATATTTGGTTCGGAAGTGCTCGGCTAGCCAGTGTGAACGTCTCTCTGTGTGGGGATCGGCATTGATGATGACGGTGCTGGATGTTCGCGCGACCGAATGTGGTAGGAAATCGGCGGGGGAAACTTCGATGAATGAGCTGACTTTTTTACTGTTTACACAGTATTTGTACAGTTTCCATTTTTTAATAGTCGGTCTTGACGTTACGCGCAAAATCTACCAGGATTTAGTCGTCGAATTCTAGGTACAGCAGACACGTAATCGCCTCAGGCAATGACTTATTGAATTTCAACTTGATCCTGATATTGCCGAATTCGAGTTGGGACGTAAGCCTGTCCGACATGCCCCGGTCAGCTATGATGTCTAAGAGTAACATGAAATACCCGATGATATATACATATCGTGTGTTATCTGCAGTCCCGATTTCGAGTGATGTATGCCGGACGCTTGTAAAAGCGACCTGCAGCCAATGACGGACGTCTTTTCATAATCCATACACAGAAATAGGCCCCTTGTTAGGGTATTGTTTTTCCGCACATACACAGCGAAAAATCACTGATATCATAATGTTGAAAATTGTACGCGTTGTTGTCCAGTGAACCGATAAAGTCGATGTGCTTAACCATGGTGAACAATAGACGTTTCGGAATGGGGTCTAGGACGGCGTTCTCAATGGAAACATATTTAGATCCGTCCGAGAATGTGAACGTCTTGACCTCGACATTCGTCAGGTTATACTGCGCGAGAATCCCCTTGCTCAGTGTCGAATTGTGAGCCAGCATTATGACGGGATTTGGCCTTACGCGCCTAACAAGTAGTTGGGCCCCCAAAAATTTCAAAACGGTTTTTAAATCGACACTCCATTTCATCAAATAAACCTCAGTCGGGCTTTCGTCTATCTGAACTGAAACCTGTCAACTAGCAATAAGTATATTGGCTCGTTATATATGTCGCTATGTAATCGACCAAGAGCTGGACTCCCCTATTTGCGCTAAGCCTGTTCCAAAGATTTATGAACTCTCGGCCGAGGTTTCGCTAGGCTACATATAGCTCGTGTCGAGATAACAGATCGCGTCTGGCAGATGTGTGGCTGATGCATCTGTGCCGTAGGTTATCACAGTCTCGAAATATGAGCGATAATGATAGTGCTCACTCGCTTGCGTGAGTGAGACGAATTTGAGAGTCACGTTACATTGAGCGAAGAGAGAGTGCAGGAAATTATTGGTCACGCCCGTGATTTCCGTAAAGTCCACATCCCTTCACAAGGCCGAAACCAATTTACCCCGGACGTAGAGTTTGATATCTAGATCAATATACGTATCGTCTACGGTAGGTATAAAAAATTCCACATCGTTTTAACGATGGAGGCGATACGTTTGTACGCGGTCTCTATCGTCTCGAACACAGACGTCTGAATAGGCCTGTGCACAAACATGTCAAACACGCTACTAACGGACGCTATCTCCGCAGACATGCTGATGTGGCTGCTGAAGATTGTCCGAAGTAAATTAAGAAAAGATGATTTTTATGATTTTTTTCGGGGCACGCTTGATCTTTTTATGTTTAGAGATAATGCTATCTTACCTCCCGCCGCCGCCTGCCTGTGGGCAGTTTTGCGTCGCCGAACTCGCAATTTGAATATCAAAATTTTCCGCGAATTCAGTTACGTGTTTGGACAATATATCGCCAGGACTCGGTGCATTGCCCCCCGTTGACATGCGTGCTGCGATATACGTCAAAATCTTGCCACCGGTACGCAACATCTCGGGGCCCACTGCATTGCCCTGCTCCATAGGAGTGAGCGGAGCTAGCGGAAGAGACAGCCGAAAAAATTGCCGATCCCGTGACCTCGCTGAAGTTACAGTGAGGCAGAATAGACTGGACCGATCCCTCTTGGCAGTGTAATACGCTACCCGCTGATTTAGGTAGTACAATTCTAATGGATGCATCGCTGTAAATGCGCGAGCAGAGTTGGGGACGCCCAGCTTTATACCCATTTTAACACTTGCGAAAATGAAGCACCAGATTTGTGGTCGTAGTGTTGTCCTCTAAGCGGATTTGCAGCCCCTCCGTCCTTAGCAACTCGATTCGTATGTCCTGAAATCGCCGCTGCTCTTCGGGCACATAATACACGTTTGGAAACTCGTGCTGACACGATGATGGGAAGACAAACGTCCGCATGTAGACGAAGGTGCTGTCGCCCACAAATTTCGGTGAAACCATGTTACTGTATATTAGGGTGGGGCCGTCCTCTATGGACGGCGAGGAACACGAAATTTCACACAGCCCCACTTCCAAATTGGAGGTCGAAGCGAGGTCCACGAGCTGAGTTAGTTTCAACGTGAAATCGACGCGTGCATTCTGTTCATAGACGTCTCGCGAGGCTTTGCGGAACAGATTCACCTAAACGTGTCTTAGGGTCGCCGTATTTTAGATATTCGTCACGCTAGTTGCAGGTACCCAACAGTTGAAGTCCTGAATGTAACCTCGCCAGCGGACGAGATACTTATGAATGCCGCGTCTAAGCTTCTTGTTCAGTATATTATCTATTTTATAAACGGTGCTGTCCATTATCCGTACGGGGTTCAGTTCCTCGCGATAAAACTGTTCGTCTATTGGATTACCGTTTAAATCCTCGAGCTCCTAGACGGCTTGCGTCCGCCTGTCGATTACCTTCGCGCCCCGAAATATTTCGGTGATCAAATTCTGTTTCGCAGCCTTGGTAAACTCCATTTTCTCTTTGCTGATGCGCAAGTGCTTCCCCACACAGAACGTCGCTTTCGCGATACGAACGCCCGCCTCTCTACGGGCATCCATCCTCTTCCATATCGCTAGCACGCCCGAATCGGTGACTCGCGAGTGCGCCATGCTTTTCGTCGAGTGAACCGTGTCATTGCAGGCCTTGACAGATTGAGGCAAATCATCCATAAAACTGTAGGTATTTTTATATGTAAAATATTTTTATAGCCTATGGTGAATCGTGCGATGCACACGTTCCACGACCACGCATTTCAAGTCGGGGTTCCGACACACTAGAATCTGAATGCCCTCCTCGTCACGTAACATGTCATGAAAATGTTTATTTAGAAATTCCTTGCGCTTGTAACTTTATACCATTATGGGACGTCAGTATCTCGAATATTTAGGTTCATCGAATATGGACCGCAACGCCGAGGCAACGGATGATTCAATCTTTGTTTTCACGGGGATCATACGTAGAAATTTCAAGAATACATCAGTAACCGAAAGAAAGTATCTGGGATTATCGTTGTATTTTGCGTAGGCTTATACATCCAGCAGACCGCATTCCCACACGTCCATTACCTTAGTCACTTTGTAGGGATTTTTTTCGAAACGCTTCCTCACAGTTGTATGAACTGTATAGGTATATTGTTTCTCTAATCAGGCCCTGCTGAAGTCCACAGAATTTTTCTTCTTTCTTCTAGGCTTCGAAGTATTTTTCGTCGTCACCGCCGCGTCCGCCGCCGCCGTCGCGGACATAAGATACCGCAGGGTTGTGAATGCCGACGGTCTGGCGGGGTCATAATATAATCTGCTACTACTAGTAATTTTTTTAATATTTTATCCATTTAAGACGTAACGTTGATTCGAAACCCCGTCCGTTCGTTTTCGCAAAGAAAGGCGCAATGATATCACGAAATTTTTTCTTCGCTTTATATTAATGTTATCGCCAGGCTGATATCTGTTCAAATGGGCGTTAGTCATTACAAATAATTTGTATACGTCTTTAGATCGGCCATATTGATAACTTCCGCACATGTTGTTACGCGTCAATAGTTTCCATAACCCTTCCGACCATCTGAACGCGGTGCTCTTAATTGTGAAATTGTCATCGGTATCTATAAACACCGGAGAATCACCTACCATTAATTGCTCGCCTTCCTTAGGATACCGTATTGTGTTTCGAGAAAACGCCTCTTCCTCCCCATGTAGGGAGACCAGCTACGGTTCCATCATTTTCTTCTTCATCCTCTTTTCGTCTTCGATTCCGTAAATAAATTTTTGTTTAGGGACCTCGATCTCTCTGGATATAGAAGGAAATGGCAAGGGAGGGCAGCGACGCGTCTTAGGCGTTTTCGCCTCAATTTAAGGGAAAATCAACTCTTTTGCTTGCCCTGGCTCAGAGGTGGGCACCTTGTTGTTAGAATTTATCGGCGACGTGCCAGACATTACTCGTCTAAGTAAACCTGAGATTACTTTCGTCTGCGTCTTTCGTCTTATATCGGCCTCGCGATTCTTGTGGCGCATCTTAACCCGCTCTTCAAATGGATAGTGTTTTTTAAGTTTACTGCCTTTACTCCGTTTCCGCTCGAGAGGCGAATAAGGAGAGGGAGTGTGACGGCTTCGTTTGTCCCTATGGTAATGATCGGCCGGGACAAGCTTATCGGGACCTAAAAATGAGAATGGCGATCGTTTGCAAAATGGCGCCGAGTAGGGGCATCAGAATCCCCCGCGCTCGAATATGAGTCTCTTCTTTCCCGAGAGAGACACGTGCCTATCGGCAAACTTGCGTAGCGCGAGTTTGTATTTTTAGATTGCGCGTTTTCAACATGAAAATTTTATATTACCGTTCAGGGCATTCAACACACACTCGATTATGCAATTCACTTGTTCTTTGTTACAATTAGTTATCAGGGATTTATGTAATCTCGTTTCGGGTTTTAGCGTTCGAAGGGCGTAATAATTCCATCTCACACGCTTCATCGCCTATATCGAGGTAGACGACCGGTGGGTATTCTGTTGGGAATATGTTGGTTTGTAACCGCAGAGAGTCTTTCGTGTCACGTGTTATGATCCAAGATGAGGTGTCCTTGGGTTCCTTTTGTCGCATCCAGGTGGGCGTTATAAAACACAATACTTTCCGAATACTTTTGATTGGGAAAGTACATAAACTGCTTCTTATCTCTGACATTTTTCAACGCGACCAAATAATGGCCACTCAGCGAAATATCTCTACTGTAGCGTCCCTAATGAAACAAATTTTTCGTAATCAAAATTACGCTGATATTTCTGTGATGGCTGCCTCGTGTAAACAAGTCACACGCTTGCTTACAATAAGCGACGTTCATCGGATCGTCTAGGATCACGAGGCACAGTTGACACCGCCACTAAAATTCTCAGGTACGCCCTCGTTATTTTTGACGATATTGCAGGGTAACTGCTGACGCACCGGAACATCGGTCTACTCGCCGTAACACCAGATTATACCGCCACTGAATTGGTGTTCAGTGCAGAGGGCGTCGACGTTGTGTAGCATACCTATCCAAAATGACGTTTATCCCGAAATGCTATTTCCGCTCACTACACACGAGAACGGATGCTTGAATTTAAATAAACACGCATGGATGGTCAGGATACGACTCGACACTCTCCCCTACTACATCAACACAGTATTAATTTTTTACGTACGTTTTCTATAATATTTCTCTGTTGAAGTATGTCTAAGGGCAAAACAGGTAATTTGGACCGTTTATTTTCTACTTTATACTTTCTTCTATAAATCTTTGAAGGATTCTGAAAGCAGACTAAAATGAACAAAACTTAATAGGAATGAAATTTTGTTGTATGTTATCCATTAAAAAGGTTTGATCTCGTTGGTTTTATTGACCAAATGTTTTCACAAATGAAACTTTGTTTATTTTTATGCCTAATTTCTGGGAAGACAATATTTATATCTGTAAATCGGAAAACAATATTATGTGATTTTACTGTATAAAAGGAGACGGCGTTTGTTGAGGAAAAATTGTATCTGCGCCACACATTATTTAGTGTCATATTTAAAGGTACTGTAAAACATATGTCAAAGCGCGTCTTGCATATTTAATATGAAAATTTTTTCTTCATATTTATGATAGGACATTAAATATATTCTTGAAAAAAAGAAACAAGAAAATTGGTGTGAATGAGAGGACAAGTGTCCAGAATTGTGGAATGCCTACCAGCTAAATACATTAAATTAAATATATTTTAATTTTATTTTGATAATTCAGTTACAATATATAAATTTTTAATTTTAATACATTTATAGGCGAAATATTTATATTCGGGAATTCCTTTACGAATTCAGTATAGATAAATTGAAGTCCTCAGTAGTTCACAAATACTAGGATAGCTTGTAAACAATTGCATTGTTTACTAATTTCGTACACCCGCATAATAACAAACATATTATTTTTTATTAGAAAAATAAATCTTTCCTCAACATTTCAAATAGCAAAATTACGTAAATTTTACAATACAGGAACCAAAATTTGCCGAGGTTTTCCTCCAGAAATATGCAAACGTTGCACGTACGTGTAGCTGACCTAATTCAGTTAAGCTGGCTGATTCACACTTACTGTTCTTTTAGAGTTCATTTCTCGAGCAGAGACAATCCCGAAATCTTTCCTCTTGCACAACATCTGAAGTTCTGCTTTACAAAATTTTCAGAAAGAATCCGCTGCGCTCTCTGTCTAACATCAGTATTCAATAAATCCCGATTTGCTTCGCAATAGCTTTTTCCTTCATGGTCGTCCTAAAAACTTATCAGCAACCCTCGTATTACATATATTTTTACCTGTACCAAGTAAAAAACTGGCTAATGCACACTTGCTCTGTGTTTTAGTTAATTATGGGTCGGAAAAATATCGAAGAATTTCCTTTGCGCAACATCTGATATTCTGTTACCATTTGGAACACATTAAAAAAGAAATCGTTCTGCTGTGTGCCTAGCTAATCAATAATTCAGGTAAGGCTGCATGATAAGCTGTCACAATAAGTCTGAATATGAAAAAAACAAAGTTTTCAAGAAATAACATGCTGAGAATTCGGAGGTCCTTCAACAAACACAAATTCGAAACAATTTCATTCCTGCTTTAAAATTATGCACAAAATCAATAAAACGAAATTATGGATAATAGAGATAAATTTCTCTAACAAAACACATATAGACGTAATAATAATAGTTTTAAATATTCTGTGGTTTAGGTGTACCAGCCTATAAATTACATTCTCAGAGAAAATAATAACACTAATTTACTATTGTGCCTGACAGGAAGCTGTATGTTATGGTCCTGAACTGAGATTTGCTGTGAAGCGTGTTCGAAAATATGATAAGCGAATAATTGCCTTGTCATGTCTCTCCGTCCGCACGGATCAAATAAGTTGACACGAGAAGAATTTTCATTAAAATTAATATTAGAGAATTTTCGAAAATCTTTTCAGAAAACACAATATTTTAAATCTTAATTTCATAATTGAAATAAGTTTTCAGAATTATGCATATTTATAAAATTACTTCAGAAAAAAACAATTCCGAAGACCCTAACCCAGAGAACCTAAACAAAAGTATTAAACTCTACAGTTCTTTTCAAAATTTCGTGCCTTTTATGAGATAACTTACTTACTTACTCCAAGGTGCAGAGTCCTTCTTGAGAAGCTAACTGGTTTGCAGCTAGTCAAGAAATTACCCGCATTTTATGGAACCCAAAGGTTCATTACCGCACTCACAAGCGTCCGCCACCTATCCCTATTCTGGCCCAACCCAATCCAGTACACATACCCACATCCCACATCCTGGAGATCCATCCTAATATTATCCACCCATCTACGCCTAGGTCTCTCCAGTGGTCTCTTTCCTTCCGGTTTCCCCACCAAGACCCTATACACCCCCTCTCCTCACACAAACGCGTCACATGCCCAGCCCATCTCATTCTTCTCGATTTTATCACCCGCACGATATTGGGTGAGGTGTACAGATCACTTAGCTCCTCGTTATGCAGTCTCCTTCTTTCTCCCGTTACATCGTCCCTCCTAGGTCCAAATATTCTCCTCAACACCATGTTCTCAAACACCCTCACCTTTTATGAGATAAGGTGAAAATAATTATGGTACAATCAGTTACGATAAAAAAACTACAATAAAATGAGCTACACGCGATTTTCATTGCTAATTATTATGTCTACAATCGCACACAATAATTAATTTCACTTTTTGCTTCCCAAGGTAAAAATGTTTACCGAAATATTAAAATATAATCTTTTTATACAACTATGGATTTTTTAGAAATTGCCTATCGGATAAAAGTCTGCAGAATGAACTAGAAATAATAGTCAGATGGAAATATTTGTGGAAAATAGAGCGTGATCAATTCACAAAATAATTTTGTCCATTAGACCACCATCAGTCCTCCGAATACTTTATATGCCTTATCACTCTCTGTTAGAAGTCTCACATAAAGACACATTTTTTAAGCACTTGATTTGCATGGAGATACCACACTAAATATTATATGAGACCTACCTCCTAAATGAATTACAATCTTTCTTGAAGTTTCTAAATAGACGATTCACTGCTTCAATTTATTCCAAATTTTTCTCAAGTATTTCATTAACGCAGTTTATGTGATCAGTATTTCACGTGTTGTTTCGAAATCCATACTGATTGCACCAAATAATTTCCTCTGCACATGGAGTTAACCTTGAGAGCAAGATGTTGGGAAAATTTTTGTAAGTAGATATCAAATGTGATATTGCACTGTAATTACTTAATCTGTTTCATCGCACTTCTTATAGACAGGTACTATTATGGACTCCTTAACCTTCGCAGATATTTACTCCTTATTCGAAATAGAATTGTTAAGTTTGCAATTCCCACATTGTATTTTTTTACCACTGCTTTAATCAGTTCTTTTAGTATTTGATTAATACCTGATGATTTGATACTTGTTACCTTTTGAATAACCGAATGAACCTAAGAGACACTTGGCTCAGGTTCTAGCGGTTGTGCTGTGAATATTTCTGCCTGCCTATCATCATTAACTACTTGTAATTCAATACTTGGGAAAATAGTTCCTCCACTTAGTCAAACGTCTGTGGGATTCTGCAAACAAATCAACTTTGTCATTTTTCACCATATTAGTTCTGGTCTGGTAAACAATTTTAAGTCATTGATACGCCTATTAGAATACGTAATATATTTGATCTTACAGTTAGTTTAAAGTACCTCGATTTTAGTTTTCGTATATTGTTCCTTCTTCTTCCTTAAATGTCTGCTAGCATCACGCCTTACAATGTTCACATTATGTACATTGCTTTGGCTTGAATCATGTATCCACTGCATTTTAGCCTGTTTATTTGGTTCACAAATCATAAACCTTGTTCATGATATCATGGTTTATGCTGCTTCAAATAGTGCAGAACTAAACTCTATTTAGCTGAATTTCTGACGTTCTGGTTAATATTCTTCTAATTCCTATTTATGTCCTCGTCATCACTTAAGTCCTTCAAAGCTGCAAAACTGTTTGTGAGCTCAATCTGATAATGTTACGTAAATTCGAGCTCATTTAGTTCCTTCAGATTCCTTTCCTCTACAAATTTACTGTCAGATTTTCCTCAAATTTTGAAACCAACATATACTTTTCTGTACCACAGTCGGCTCACCTTAAACTTCGTACATCTAGAATGCTCGAATACCATTACCTACAAGTATTTATCAATATGTGATCAAACTTGTTGTTAGTCTTCCCATCCGTAAAGGTCCAATTGTTTATAAGAATATTTCGGTGAGGAAACACCGTGCTCTTTACTTTTAATATTTCCTGTATTTAATTTAGCAATTCCAAAGTCTTTATCATAACTGTCCTTATGTAGACCCTCAACACCAATTGTCGTTTTGAAAAAATTCTCTCTCCCCACCATTGCATTAAAATAATGGATACCTTTCCTCCATCTGCGACTTCAGAAAGCGCCCTGCCGCTATGAGAGAGACACAGCTATCACGTGGTTTGTTAGTACACACTGTGTTTAAACATAATAGGCTGAAAGAGTTTGTTAATTTGTTTCCAGTGACCGACGAATGATCTTAATATTTGGAAGGTCAAATGCATAAAAAACAGCAGATATATTGTCAGATTTTCCGAAAATTTTAGAGAGAAAAGTACTTAGATGCGAACAGATGCACGGATAAAGTAACATCGAAGGACTGTCTCGCAAATGTATGTATAGTGCAGTTCAGACTCGTTTCTTTTTCTAGTTCGCGACAACCATCTACGTTCTATTCCCTGCAGTGAAAACCACCAGCAGAAGGAAAGTAATTTACTTGGACAAATAAATGAAAAATTTCAACAAGGCTTTGTAAAATGCAAAATTGGTTTTCTCTTAAATTGCAGGAGATACAGACACCTTATGCAAGCGAATGTCGTAATTGAAGGAAGCATCCGTGTAAAAAATAGTATTACTGTCAGTTTTACAAGCAAAATTGTGCAGCTTTTAGCGTTAAATAAAATGCCCTATTGTTCTTAATTGACTGAATTGTGAAACCACAGATACAAATATTCAGTGAACGCGTGTGCTTGTTTCATTCATTCACATCTTCCTTTAAAATAATGTAGGATTAAAATACTATATTATTTTGTGTTCAGCTCTTCTGGATTATAAATCATTAATCCCAATTACTGAGTGTAAATGATGGTCTATTTAAAGCGAATGATCTTGTATACCCCAAATATTTACTGATGTATCAAGGTGGATTCCGCTGACGGAATTTTCAGGGAAAGTTTCAGTTTGTTGTTATTGGAAATTAATAATATTTAAAAACCATATCAAAATATATGTATTTTAAAAACTATCCACTAAAAATTGAGTGCAAATCTTCATTAGGCCTTAATGGATTACGAAAAATATTTTAATACTTATTAAACATTCGATCCACTTTGTCTATGTTACTCAGATAGCGAATTTATAATTTCTCGTCATATGAAAATACATTATTTTAAACAAATTTCCAGGCTAAATCAAATTACATTCCCAATCACATAGCTCTGGTCAAGATTATATATTTTTTTCCTACACGAACTTCCTTCTAGATAAGATGAATTCGATTTTGAAATAAGTTTCACGAATGAAAGTTCATTATTTACATTTATATTATATAAGGAGCAAGTAAGACACGTTGAACCAATTTAATTTTGACTGTTTCCCAACTTTCACAAATAAAAACAGGTTCTG